>Ga0209636_10000716_pt1 | contig 33012 bp, 36 predicted proteins | sample DeeMarSWOR152_54_FD_187464 | JGI IMG/M metagenome (GOLD analysis project Ga0209636, IMG submission 187464) | Marine sediment microbial communities from White Oak River estuary, North Carolina - WOR-1-52-54 (SPAdes) (version 2) | ecosystem: Environmental > Aquatic > Marine > Intertidal zone >...
TGGTCTTACTTCTACACCGGCTGTCGCTTCGAGTTCAGCAATGTTATCTGCAGGTACTCGCTCGTCCCATGCGTAGATGATGTTCGCTTGTAAGGCTTGTAAACCGAGCTGTTCATCCTCAGGAGGATAGACGACAAAGGTCACTTTGTCAAGGTATCCACCGTGCGGATCATACCCGTCAGCATAGACAAGTGCTCGGACAGAAGCAGTTTGAATCGGGCTTACGTACGCAAGAGAAAGGAAGAGACCCACTAGTGCAATAGCAGACACTAAAGTTAGTTTCTTAAAATTACTCAATTTATTTTTCATTCCTTCCGTTATCTACCCTAGCAGCTGCCATTTAGCATAGCCGCTAAGGGTTAGCCACGATGGTACAAAGAGATATAAATACACTATGGTTGGGGCGAAACAGTCAACAATTGACGGATTTTTTACTTGATATTAGTCGTTTGTTCTTTGTTGTGAGGTGGAAGCCTCTGTATTTCGCAGTCAATGGACCTTTGCACTATCTATTACTTAGTGTTTAGAGGTTAGAAAGGGTTAATCACTAAGTTTAGGATTCTTCGTCCTGTTCTTCAGATGATGGATGGTCTCGTTCTGCAGTATCGAGTTCTTCACTCAGTGGTGGAGGGACAGGTCGTGACTTTTTCAGCGAACGTACGCTGACGTAAAAACCAATGACTAAGACGAGGAGTATCCCAAACACCATGACGCCCACGAGAATAAGCGCGCCACCCAGTATCCCCAAAAAAGGGTTTAAAACCCAGAAAAAGTATACAAAGAAAAATCCAATGATAATCATGATGATGGGAATTAGGAGCACCCATCGGCGATAAATGATTTCTATCTTTCGTTCTTCATTCATTTGTACTTCACCAGGTTATTCAAAGGATCCAGAAATATCAGATTGGTGTGTGCCTAAAGGTCTTTAGTATACGGGTCAAAAGCAAATGTACTGAAGATGAGTCCTGCAAGGACTCCAAGGACATACACCATAATGAGGGGAAAGATGAGGGGAAGGGAAAGGGCAAATTGGGAGATGACGAAAAAGACCGCTCCTGATGTGATAATGCCCAAGAACGCTGGAAGGGAGCGGAGAACAACCAAGATGACGATAGAAAGGGTTAACGAGATGAACATAGCGATAAGAGCATCCTTAAACTCGTGACAAAGCACTCCAATAAAGAAGGCAGAAAAGAAGAGGATGAAGATAGAAAAGATTGCTAAAACCGAGAAGATCTCTGTGTAGGTCGCATGGAGAACTGCCGTGCTAATAATAGTCGATCCAATAGTTACGAAGAGAAAAGTCCTTACCCGTTTCATTTCCAATTTCATGCTTGCACCTGCCCTCGAACTTAAAATGACACCGTCTAACTATTAATCACTCTATCCATATCTGACGCGAGGGTCTAAAACTCCGTAGAGGAGGTCAGCGAGAATATTAGCAATAATTACAGTCAATGCTATCATCCAAAATATCGCTTGCGCAACAGGCCAATCATTGGAAAGCAGCGACCGGTATAAGAGCCTCCCTATCCCATGCCATGCAAAGACCGTTTCTGTAAGTACGGCTCCGCTTATGATAAATGCAAAGTTGATGGCGACAATAGATATCAGAGGTAGGAATGCGTTACGGACTCCATGCTTGTAGAGGACAGTCCGTTCGTCCAATCCTTTTGCCCGTGCTGTAAGGATATAGTCTTCAGTGAGTACATCCACGAGAGTATTTCTCATTAGTAGCATGTAACCTCCAAAGAAACCTAACGTTAATACCATTGTGGGGAGGAACAAGTGCCATGCTACATCCAACGCATAAGAGATGGGATCATTGGGAACGCTTCCTGGGGCACTAACTGTGTGGCCCAATGGGAAGAGACTGAGGCCCCATAGCATCTGAGGAAGAATGGCAAACACCAAAAGAAAGATCATACCCATCCAAAAAACTGGTAAGCTATACAAAGTCAGACTAGCTGTAATCAGGCTGGTGTCCAACACGCCACCATGTCGGCTGGCAGCAACAATCCCGGTTACTATACCAAGTATAACGGCAAAAATCATGGAGGTACCCATTAACAGGAGCGTATTTGGTAGTCGCTCCATGATTTCCATGACGACAGGTCGGAAGGTTACAAAGCTATTGCCAAAGTTACCTGTCAGCATATTCTGCATGTATGAGAGGAAATGGAGCCACCAATCAAACCAAGTAGCATTCTCAGGTGGAAGTTGATACAGGATTCGAATCCTTTCAATATCGTCAATATCCATCTCAGGAGTGATATAGAGGCTTGCAGGATCCATTCCTAGAACGAAAACCGGAAGACGAAAGATAAAGAAATTAAAAATCAGGACAGCAAGGAACAGGATAATCGCAATGAAAACCCGCTTGATCAGATATTGACGTAAACCCATTGATGTCACATCATATATGAATTCTAAACGACTGAACGTTTTAAAGGTGAAGCTTAATAAAATTATCTAATGGGGAGTAAATGTTTAATTGTTCAATGGATTAGAACATCAGGCTACTGAATTCAGGTGTGTTTCTTGTCATGGGTCAACAAATGGGTTTTCGGGCACTGATGGTGACAAAGCCCACTTTGAAATGGTTTGTTATAATCGGGGTTGTCATTACAATCATTGGTATAATTCTCTCGTTTTTCATTGTTGGTGGATTAGTCTTATTTTGGATTGGGCTACTTCTGACAGCGTTTTCCCTTATTGCTCTCTTATACCTGTGGTTAACTGATCGGTTTCTAGCCCAACCCCAAAGACACCCTATTCCGAGGCGCTAGCTGAGAAAAAAATCAGATAGAAATTAGTACGACACCCTCAAAAGTTATTGGTCGACTCACTTGATTTCGCCCAAGAAAACCTGAACTCAGATAGGGTTGAAGGAATTCAAACCACATCCACGTGCCACTTGCCTCAGCGGCTTGAAACAATGCCTGGTCTTCTTCAACAAGATCATGGGACCAACCTGTTTCATCAAAATCTCCAGGAGAAATCCACACGTGATGGTATTTTTCCCCCTGCCCATATTCGAGTGGCTGATCATTGAGCACCGTATAGGTATCAGACCATAAGTATTCCAATTCTAGTGTAAGAGAGGGATTGTAGATGCGGATATCAACCTGAACTCGTGTATATTCACTGCTAGTTTCATTGTAGTATACACGGACTTCAGTGATTTCTACGGAAAAGCCGAAGGCACGATACGTATCAACAGCGTAAAAGGTGGAAACTCCCAGTAACACAGTTGAACTTAAGATGATTGCCAGGAAGAGTGTGGTGCTCACTTTTCGAATCAGGACAAATCCACCCTCGAGATACTGTGCGAGTGCGAGGTTGCTAGAATATTTTAATCCATTGGTGTTGGCAACTTTTTTTTCCTGCTCGTACCGTCAAGTTAATATAACTTTTAAGGGAATTGCCCCCAGTAATGCCCAAAAAATAGAAACTATTAGGAAGACTTCCGGGTGGTCTAGATATGAGTGAACGATCATATAAGCATCGACTAAGCTGGCTTGAACGGGCAAGCGGCGTTTGGAAACGTTACCGAGAAGTTAAACAGGGTGTTTTTGGTCTTGCATTAGTAGTGATTTTCATTGGTATGGCCGTACTCGCACCGGTCTTGTTTCCCCAGTATCCTGAAGGATTTGAAAATCGTATTGGACCAAACTTCGCAGCACCCCAATGGATGTCGTGGACGTACCCAAGCGATATGACGAATCATATTAATGCGCCGACCATGAATTTTATCCCAGACCCCTTTTTTGAAACCAATGATGCATGGATAATGGATAACTCAAGCCTTGCCACATCGTGGGAGTGGGGTCCCGCATCACAAACGATATATCAGGACGAACCAAGTCCGGGTCGTTCACTAGTTCTTACATTTACAGATACCAATACCAGCGAGACCTATAGGGGTGAGCAGATAACAGCAACAACCTATTTTGAGTGGAATTACAGCTCACCTGCACTAACCTATGTATATTGGACAGTCGAATTCGAGATTACAGGCAATATCACCTCACAATCGATTACTCCTTATTTCGAGCTTCTCAACCCCAATCTTTACAATGGGTCTAGCCCCCCTTCACCCGTGTGGTATCAATATCGAGTGTACCAACCATTGCCAGAAGAGTGGCAGCTATTCCGCGGATTTATCGTGTCGCCTGTAATGACTCGCGCGTTTCGACCTGGCCAAACCATTGGGTGGCAAATAACCTTGAACATATCCGAGACTAACCCATCACGTGTGGGCGAGGTCAGGTGGTCTTTGAGTGATATACAGTTGACACCCTATGGTAACTTCTGGGGGATGTTGGGGACCGGTGATGAAGGATTAGATGCCATGGCTCAACTATTCTGGGGTGCTCAAATCTCGCTGTTCATAGGATTTATTGCTACTTTCCTCGGAGTAGCAGTTGGTCTTCTTCTTGGACTTTCTTCTGGATACTTTGGTGGTTATGTGGATGAAGTTATCATGCGTGTAGTGGACTTCTTTATCATCATGCCTGGACTTCCTATCATGATGATATTAGCAGCACTAATGGGGAGTAGTCTAGGAATCGTGGTTTTCGTCCTCGCACTCTTCGCTTGGCCTGCTCCAGCAAGGGTAATTCGGTCACAAGTACTCGTTGAAAAGGAAAAGGCCTATGTGGAAGCCGCAAAGGCTGCAGGAGCTGGCGATGTCTACTTGATATTTCGACATGTCTTTCCTAACGTTCTTACACTAGTGTTTGTGCAATTGGCCACTGGTGTTTCAGGTGCAATTCTCTCTGAAGCTGGTCTTGCTTTCCTAGGCTTAACGCCACCCCACTTAGTCTCTTGGGGTCGAATGCTTCAGTCTGCCTATATAAATGGAGCAATGGGACAGATCCCGCCTGCTTGGTGGTTCTTTGTGCCTCCAGGATTGTGTATTGGATTGATTTCCATGGGGTTTGTCTTCGTGGGATATGCTGTGGATAAAGCATTGAATCCACGATTAAGGAGATTGTAGGAGAAAACGAGAATGTCATTGAAAATTGAAGATCTTAAAGTCTACTACTGTATGCGACGTGGTGATTGCCGCGCAGTCGAAGATGTAACCTTCGAAATTGAGAAAGGAGATGCTGTCGGACTCGTCGGTGAATCTGGCTGCGGAAAAAGTACCGTTGCCTTTGCTATCCTGCGCATGTTACCTTCGCCCGGTGAAATCATGGGCGGCCACATCTATTTCGAAGGCGAAGATATTGCTACCATGGATGATGATGCGATTCGTGAATTTCGTTGGACTCAAATCGCAATGGTCTTCCAAGGCGCAATGAATGCTCTCAATCCTATTCTCCGTGTCAGCGACCAAATCACTGAAGCCATGCTCAAACATAACAGAGAATTATCCAAGGATGAAGCTATTGAAAAAACTCGAGAACTCTTCAAACTCGTCGGCATGGATCCCGACCGAATTAACCATTATCCTTTCGAATTTAGTGGTGGAATGAAACAACGTGCTATGATTGTGATGGCCCTGGCATGTGATCCCAAATTCCTCATTGCTGATGAACCTACCACTGCGCTTGATGTTACTGTTCAGGCGCAAATTATGCAACTATTACGCCGACTTTCTGACGAATTAGGTATCACCCTCATGCTCATCACGCATGACCTCTCAGTCGTGGCCGAAACCTGTCGTAACGTAATCATCATGTATGCTGGAAAAATCGTGGAAACTGGCGCAGTAGTTGAAATCTTCCAAAAACCCTGGCACCCTTACGCACAAGGACTCATCGCATCAATTCCTTCAATCGAACGATCCCGTGATCAAACCTTAGCGTCAATTCCAGGCTCTCCACCCAACCTATTAGACCCACCACAAGGGTGTCGTTTCCATCCTAGATGTAAATTTGCCCGAGACCTGTGTATAAAGGAAGATCCGGTCTTACTCGAGGTGAGTCCTGGTCACAAAGCAGCTTGCCATCTGGCAACTGGAAAAATCAAGGATAGTAAATGGCGTCCTGGAAAGGAGGTTGCATTACTATGAGCAATGGACAAGAGCCTATCGTTTCATGTCGGGGTCTCAGGAAATGGTTCCCCGTGAGCGCGGGTTTCTTCTCCCAACTGATGGGAGGCGAAGTCTGGCTCAAAGCCGTCGACGGAGTCGACTTAGACATCTACCCTGAAGAGCTCTACTGTCTAGCCGGTGAATCCGGGTGTGGAAAAACTACTACTGGTAAATTACTCATTGGGCTCCTCGAACCCACCGATGGAATAGTGGAATTTGAAGGTCATGATCTCAACGAAATTAGTCGGGGAGGACTTCGAACTTTACGGGCCCGAATGCAAACCATCTTTCAGGATCCCTATTCGTCGCTAAATCCTCGATTAAGCCTCTATGACACAGTCTCAGAACCCCTACGATTGAACAAAATTGCCACCTCCGGTGAAGACGAAGAAGCCCGTGTAATCAGAGCACTGGAAGCTGTACAATTGGTTCCACCCGAAGAATTTACCTTCCGCTACCCTCACGAGCTTAGCGGTGGACAACGTCAGCGTGTTGCTATTGCCCGTGCAATCGTTGTGAATCCAGCATTCATTGTCGCTGACGAACCTGTGTCTATGCTCGACGTATCAATTCGGTCAGAAATCCTTAACCTATTGGAAAACATTCGCCGGGAATTCCACATTGCCTATATCTACGTCACCCACGATCTCTCTGTGGCAAGCTACATCGGCGATAAAATCGCCATCATGTACTTAGGTAAAATCATGGAAAAGGGTACCATTAAAGAAGTTATCCATAACGCGGTTCATCCTTACAGCCAAGCCCTCATTTCTGCTGTTCCATCCCCAGACCCAACTGTTGACCGCAAACGCAAAATCTTACCTGGTGAACCCGGAAGCCCAATTAATACTCCACCAGGTTGTTTATTTGCTCCTCGCTGTGAATACGCCCAAGATAAATGCCGACAAGACGAACCGCCCTTGGAAGAGGTTAGCCCTGGCCACTGGGTATCTTGCTGGTTCCCACGAGAACCTTTGCAAATCAGCTACGACCTGGCCCATGAACTTAAGGCAAAGGCTAAAACCTAACAGCCCTATTCCTTCACTGGTTGTGAGGTCACTTTGGGAGACGATCCAATCCTCAAACAATTAGAGTACATTCTAGACTTGCTAAATACAATTTTGGACAAAATGGACGACATTGGCCGACCAAAAGGTTCCAATGTCCTTTGGCGAGTTTTTTTTCCCTTTGGCGAGTTTGCCCGTCAAGGTCAAACCACAAAAGAAGCTGCAGCCATGATGGTTGATGTTCACCATCGATTAGAGGATATGATCAGCACACTCGAAAAACGTAATCACTCCTTTTTAGAACAAATTCGTGAACTCAACTATCTTGATCTAGAGGGCATGAGTGAAAAGTTGGTCGAACTTCCAGCACGCTACCAGTATCTGGGTCCTCAAGTTGATGAATTACGTTACAAGGTTGAACAAGTAATCAAAGAATACAAGACAAAAACCTAAGCAAACTTCTATTTATGAGAGTCCTTCTGTCAATTATTCATGATAGAAATTAATTTGGTTTAACAGCTCTGTATCACGCGTTCGCATATCATTCAAGTTTCAAAGGTTTCGCATACGCTTGCATATCCAGAAAACCATGTCCTGATACGTTAAATGCAATAACAGCGTCTTCACCATTCTTCTTATATTCAAGGGCTTTGTCAATCGATGCTGCAACACCATACGAAGATTCTGGTGCTGGAATAAATCCTTCAGCTTGGATGAACCGTCGGGCCTGAGAATAGACATGCACCTCATCGACAGGATATGCAATGGCATCCAACATTCCGAGCTTCCGGACAGCGCTCATTATTGGAGCCGCAGCGGAATATCGAATCCCTTCTGCCCAAATCTCTGGCATTTCTACATCATGTCCGAGTGAATACATTTTCAGCAACGGTGTCAGTCCAGCATGGTCCCCATGATCGTAGATGTATTTTCCTTCCACGAGGTTGGGTGAAGCCTCGCTTTGAGCTGCCAGGAACTTGCATTCACGTTTTCCTTGGAGGACTTCGCCGATGAAAGGCAGGCTAAATCCACCAAAATTACTGCCACCACCAAAACAGCCAATGAGCAGGGTTGGTGTGTCTTCCGCTAGTTTGAATTGTTCTATTGTTTCGAGACCGATGACTGTTTGATGGAGTAACACGTGACTGAGAACACTTCCCAGACAATAGATGCTTCCATCTCTGTTCAAGGCATCTTCAATTCCTTCACTAATAGCAATGCCGAGACTGCCAACATGTTGCGGATTCTCTTTCAGGAGTTTCTTACCAAATTCGGTTTCTTTGCTAGGGGACGCAAAAACATCTGAACCGTACAGTTGCATGAGCGTTCGTCGACCCGGTTTCCAGCGATAAGCCGCCCGTACCCAAAAGACCCGGCATTTTAGTCCATTCAGTGAAGCAGCATAAGATAGAGCTGAACCCCACTGACCCGCACCGGTCTCTGTTGTAACTTCTGAAAATCCCTCCTCGGCAGCATAATAGGTCTGAGCCAATGCTGTGTTAACCTTATGCGAACCCGTGGGAGAAAGATCCTCTCGTTTGTAATACAGACGAATGGTATCAGGTAATTTCAGTGCTTCTTCTAAACGCAATGCCCGCATAAGTGGGCGAGGGCGACCCGCTTGAATAAACAATTCCCGAATCCCTTGGGGAATATCAATCCAGCGTTCCGTCGAATTCTCCTGTCCGAGAACAGTTTTTAACAGGAACGTCGGTAACATTTCCAACCGTGAAGGGCCTTCCTCGGGGTCCTTGGGGGGCGGTAAGGGCTCAGGTAGGTCAGCAGCAAGATTATACCATCGTCGTGGTAGCTCATCTACAGGTAAATTAAACTGATTCATAATTTTGGGCATGACTAACGCCTTCATACTGAAATTGAATTTCTTCTCCCCTACTGCATCCATTCACTAAAAAGGACTTTCGCCTTGAACGAAAAACCCCGGTTCAACACCTCTTCTTCAATAGCGGACCGTTCAAAATCTTAATGATATCAAAAACTTCAGTACCTGCCTAGAATTCTACACGAAGCACTTAAAGGTAAATGTGCAAGTGGTAGATTAGGAACCCCGAGGGTGAAATCTGAATGGAAGAAATCGCCGAAGTCGTCTATAAAGTCATAGTTGTGGGCGATGCAGGAGTTGGAAAGACTTCCCTTGCACGCCGATACACCACTGGCCAATTTGATGAAAGCTACCTCTTTACACTAGGTGTAGACTTTTTCACAAAACAAATCACACTGAAAGAGAAATTCAATATCAAACTTGTCATCTATGATACCGGAGGTCAAGAGCGATTTGACTTCATCCGCGGACTATACTTTGAGGGTGCGGCTGGGGCTGTTATTGCCTATGATATCACACACCGACAATCATTTGACAGGATTGATCATTGGATCCAGCAAGTCTATCAACGCTGTGAGGGGATTCCCCTCCTTCTTGTAGCCTGTAAAACAGATTTAGAAGAAAAACGAGTAGTCACCAAGGAAGAAGGTGAAAAACGATCTAAAGCGGAAAATATGATTTTCCTTGAAAGCAGTGCCAAGGACGATATTCACGTAAGTGATGTATTCACTTCACTTGCTGAGAAAATCTGGGAATCTTTCGAAAAGTCCGGAAAACCCTGGGACAAAATTTAGGATCCCATCACAAGTTCATTTTTTTGGAGTTGTTCCTTCAACTTTCTTGATGAGGGATTCTGCGATAGGTCGATTTAGAACGAGTCTATCCATATTGCGATAGGCTGCTTCATCAGGTTGAAATTGTGAACCACATTCAGTGCAAAGAAGGGTAACGACGGGTTCACTAGTTGTGTGCTGACAGGTCATACATGAATAGAAAAGTTCCATGGGCTTCTTTGAAGCACTACTCTCCGCCTCGTCTGAGTCAGGTGAAGCAGGAAATCGAACGACATCCAAGGCGGTAACGCTGCACTTGGGACAGGCAAGGCGACTAACGACTTTAAATCCAAGACAAATCGGACAATGGGTAACGCCCACTACCGGCTCGCTCGTGAAGATCCCTGCAAGAGTCAGTTTCTCAAGAAAGAGTCGGGTATCGTAGCTATCGAGTCCAGTCAAATGATCTGCTGCAGGATACGTTGTGCCAATTTCAAAGTTGAACTGAGGGTCAAAGAAATTGATTTCTAGGTCAATCATCTCTTTCAGAAAATCAGTTGTTTTTTTCGACGTGAGAAAGTCTGCAACTGGTGAACTTTGAATTTCTACAATGAGCTCACGATGAAGGTTCTTCCAGTCTTCGGCTTTCGGGTTGTCACCCAGTTTATTTGAGTGCAAGGTTTTTTTCATGGGCTCTCTGAGCGGGCCGATGGGCTCATCAGGTCCAAGGAGAAGTGCAACAATCCAGGGTGGAAAGACGTAAGTTGCCCATGTTCGGTTACTGACATGGACACCACGAAAACCTTCACGGAATAAGTTGTGAGTTGCAAAAATTGCGAGTACTTCCTGATGGGTGACCTCACCGATACTGTCACTTCGATAGACGTGCTGTGGTCCAATTTTAGGGTCCATACGGAAGACTGCGAATCCTTTTATCACGGTCAGTATTCCCCTGTACCGTAAACTCCTTTCCTAGACACTTGTACAAAGTCTAATAAAGAGTCTTTCGTCCCAAGATTCTCCAAGGATAGAATTCCGTTTTTTCAGTAATTCAAGTATTTTCACTTTATGCTGTACACTTAAATCATTCACACATATTGCTTACAACCAAGTTGACTTGAAAGGGGACTTCCATTATGTCGTTGTTTCACACACCACTGGCGGGTACTGATGATCTCTTTGAACCAAATTACCAGCTGAATATCTATCGCGTATTGCCTACTGCCTTGCGGTGCATGGGGGTAAATGTTGCGCGAGACGATCTTTTCGACCAACCCAATGTGATGAATCATCTCAAACAGAATAATGCCTTAGGCGCAGAAAGAGTCGTCGTATGTATCATAGACAGTCTAGGCTCTCAGAATGTTGTCGGAACAAAACTTGAAACCTTCCTCAAGGATATGAACGCTGTGTCGTTGAGCAGTACTTTTCCAACGATTACATCAGCGGCCATTCCCAGTATCAATTTCGGAGTACCTCCAACTACCCATGGAATCCTTGGTCATGTAATTTATTTCTCAGAATACGGGGCGCTCATTGACACCCTTAGAATGTCAGGATACAAACTCCGATATCGCGATGCGATTCCGTATGCTGGTATCGATGTTCGAGCACTTCTTTGGGCTGAAGGAATTCCAGAAATCCTCCAAAAACGGCATCCCTCCATTGTCGTCGCAGAAGGCTTGCCAGGAGCAATTCCAGGGACTGGACTAGGACGGTTCTACGTTCAAAGAGAAAACATTGTCTCTTTTAACGGATTCATAGACGCCTTTGGAATGGCACGCCGCGTCTTCAATCACTATCAAAATCACAAGCTCTTTATGACCCTCTATTTCCCCCAAATCGATAACCTGACACACAAATACGGGCCTAGTTCTCCTGAATACAAAGCTGGATGTAATGCCTTTCATCAACAATTCCATGCCTTCCTAGAAAGCTTCCCTGCATCTGAAGCAAAACGTACCACCATCATCTTATGTTCTGATCATGGTCAAAACCCACTTCGAAAAAACCAAACAATTCTCTTTACTCAAGGCCAACTTGAAGAAGTCAAGGGCACTCTCAAAGTTCCACCAGGTCATTCAGGTCGTGTTACCCACTTCTATTGTCAATCCCCCAGCAAACGACGAAAACTAAAACAGTGGCTCTTGAAACAGGTTGAGGATAAGGCACTAATTTTTGACGCAAAAGATCTTGACCAAGCTCGCCTTCTTCCAGTTCAAAGTTCAAAACGAATAACCCAACGACTTGGAGATCTGTTGCTCATCGCTCGCGAAGGTGCGCAACTAATAGTCGAAAGAGAAGATGATTCAACTAAGCCTTGGGGGCTTCTTCCTAATCAAGGATTCTTGGCTAGTCACGGATCACTCACTTCGGACGAGCTATTAACACCTTTTATCGCATTCAATGCCGCTAAACATTAAGAAAAAGGAAATTTTACTCATCATTAAAGAAGATCCTCGTTTATCTCACTGAGCGATCTAATGCCCTTATAGAGTTCTTCTCGGCTTCTCTCAAAATCGCCCTAGAAGCTCTTCGCAAGCTAGAAAAATTAGGATATAGTGGTTTCACAACATATTTGTCAGTTCAATCGAAATACGAGAAAATTTCATTAAAATTTAAGATGCGCCCTAATGTTCCAATGAAACTTCAGTAAAGGAAGGCAAATTAATGGAAAATTTAGATGCTATCGTTGTTGGAGCAGGTCCTGCGGGAAGTGCCGCAGCATATTCATTAGCAAAAAATGGATTAGAGGTAATGCTCGTTGAACGTGCTAAAACGCCAGGTGAAAAAAACGTATCAGGTGGCGTTCTCTATGGGCAGGTTCTCCATAATCTAATTCCAAATTATTGGGAAAAGGCACCGCTTGAACGCCGAATTACAACACACCGACTCTCACTCCTCTCCAATGAATCTGCATTCACATTAGATTTTTCATCAGGTAAACGCTCGCCAGTTCCGAATGATGGATATTCAATAAATCGGTACAAATTCGATCAATGGTTTGCTGAACAAGCGGAAAACGCAGGTGCACTTCTCGCTCCTGGGATTCGAGTCGATGATTTATTATGGAAAAAGAACCGAATTATCGGAGTAAAAGCGGGAACCGATGAAGTTCAAGCTAATGTTGTCATTGCTGCTGATGGTGTTAACTCGCAACTCGCTGCAAAAGCCCACATGCGAAAAGAACACACATCTGAACAAATGGGGCTCGGAATCAAAGAGGTATACAAACTACCTCGCAAAATTATTGAAGAACGGTTTAATCTCATCGGAAATGAAGGCGCAGCCTATCACTTCATAGGATGTACGAAAGGCCATCCAGGTGGTGGATTTCTCTACACAAACCAAGACACCCTTTCATTAGGGCTTGTCATTTTTCTTCCTGCATTTGAAGTCACCAAAGATACAGCCCCTGACCTCATGGAACACTACAAATCCCACGCTTTCATCCAACGATTGATCCGAGATGGTGAACTCAAAGAATATTCCGCCCATTTAGTTCCAGAAGGAGGCTATTCAAAAATAACTAAACTCTACACCAATGGATTTCTAGTCACTGGCGACGCTGCGGGGCTAGCTTTTAACATCGGATATGCATTAGAAGGAATGAACTTCGCTATTGCTTCAGGAATAGCTGCCGCTGAAACCGTAATCGCAGCCACTAAAACAGGAGATTTTTCAAAACGGAGTCTGAAACGTTATGAACAGGTACTTAGAGATAGTTTTGTACTAAAGGATATGAAAACGTTCAAACGAGCCCATAATCTGTTCAATAATCCGCGCCTGCACTCAACCTATCCTAAACTGGTAAATACATTTGCTCATGATCTTTTCACATCTAAAGCTGTTCCGAGACAGAAGCTAGTACAACTCCTCATTCGTCATGTTCTCGGAAATGTAACAATACCTTCCTTAATTCGGGATGGTCTTCAAGTGGTAAGAGGATTATGAAACTCGAAGAAAAACTCGGACTCATCCGCTACAATCTCGATAAAGAACCTCACATCATTGTCAATACTGAAAAATGTGAAAAATGTCGAACCAAGCCTTGCATAGTTGGATGCCCGGCAGGCTGCTTCAAAATCGAAGAAAACAAATTCTTGTTTCAATATGAAGACTGCATCGAATGTGGAACTTGCAAAATCATATGTCCCAAACGAGTCATCGAATGGAGCTACCCCCGCGGGACTTTTGGTATGGCATTCAGATATGGATAAGATGCTACAGAACTCGTTAGGTAATCTATTTCACTGAATTTCTTGAAATTAAATATTATCAAAAAACGTGTCACAAAAGCGCAAGCCTTTAAACTCTCTAATAAAACACACAAAACATAATTAGAATCGTGATATTAGATGAAATTTCCCCAAGTCGCTGGAAAAGACCTAAATGGTGTTTCCCACATCATCCCAGAAAAATTAGAAGGCAAACTTAATTTTCTCGTAGTAGCATTTCAACAATGGCAAGTACGACCCATTGAAACTTGGGTACCATTTCTCCAAACACTCGTGACAGAACATCCGCAAATCCAATTCTATGAATTACCTACGCTTCGGAAATTCAATGTGCTTTCTCAATGGATAATTGACAGTGGTATGAGAGGCGGAATACATGACAAAGTAATGCGAGCTCGTACAATTACTCTCTATATTGACAAAAGTGAATTTACCAAAGCATTAGATATTCCCACTGAAGACACGATCTACCTCTTCTTAGTCGATTGTGATGGCAATATCCTCTGGCGAGACACTGGAGTGTTTTCAGAGGAAAAAGAGACTGCAGTCTTAAACGCAATCTCGAAATTTGAAGACGAGTCCTAATACTTTTCGTAATTTTCACATTCACTCCGTCCTGTTGGTAGATTTTTATAATAAGTTCGTACTCTATTATTCCTTACCTAACCAAAAGGAGATATGAAAAATGGCTGGAGAAGAATTACTCGTCTTTTGGATTATGGCTGCAATCTTTGGCATTTCTTCAATAATGTTTTCATTGCTTTCGTTTCGATCTGGAGCCGATGAATTCCTTTCGTTCGTTGATATCATAGTTGCCTTCGTTACCACAATTTCGTATGTTCTGATGGCACTTGGTTTCCTGACAGTCACATCAATTTTTGGTGAACCAATTTATTGGAGCCGATGGCTCTTTTACATGGCTAGCTGTAGTTTACTAACCGTGTCGGTTGCAGTTGTTCTGAGACATACACAACCAGTCGCCCTTGCGAAAATTCCTATCCTGACGATGCTCGTGATGTTCTGTGGATTTCTGGCCGCTTTTATTACAGGCATCGAACGGTGGTGGTTTTTCGCTTTCAGTTCCATTGCCTATATCGCTCTACTCATCACCTTATTCAAAGGTGTTCCAAGAGAAGGAATGAATTCACAACTTATGTGGTTCATTATAATCTTCTGGTCACTCTTCCCACTAGTATTCCTCCTTGCACCAACAGGGTTCGGTCTCATTACGACATTCATCGCCGCAATACTCTACGCTGCTTTAGATGTAATCACAAAACTCATCTACGGACTTATCATCCTTTTCCGGGTAAAAAAGGCATGATTTGTTGGATTAAATCATTTCCTAATCACTGGTGACTTGTGCTGGTGGAATTACCACCTTTCAATTTAGTGCGTTTTGACTGGTTAGGGGGGATTTTATAGTAATCAATGACTTGTACTATTTACTTAGATAATTTTTTAATTAAGGATAATATTTATATACTGCTTAGAATCTTAACAGTGTTAATTCCGAGAATGATTGAATACAATCATCCCCGGGTCCATAAATTCAAGGATTGATGAAACATGGAAAATATTGTAAAAATTGCAAAAGATGCAGGCCAGTTTAATACTCTATTAACGGCTGCTACCGCGGCTGGATTAGCCGAAACCTTGTCGAGTGATGGACCCTTTACTGTGTTCGCCCCAACTGATGATGCCTTTAATGCGCTCCCAGAGGGTACGGTCGAAGCTCTTCTAAAAGACACGGAAAAGCTGAAAGCGATTCTCCTCTACCACGTTGTAGCAGGAAAATACAAGGCCGAAGACGTCATCAGCAAAGGCGAAATAAAAACGGTCCAGGGCCAAAGTATCCATATTGACACCTCGGACGGTGTTAAAGTCGATGATGCCCACGTTATCAAAGCTGACATTGAAGCTGAGAACGGCGTGATCCACGTCATTGATAAAGTGATTTTGCCCAATTAGGATTCTAGTAATTACAATCAAATGAGGGGTTTTTTCCCTCATTTCTTGTCTCTTCTAAATACCATAGATTGGCTTGAAAATTAAATGAGGTGATACAAATGGCTTTACCAGAAATAGGACAAAATGCCCCTGATTTTACCGCTCCTATCGATGATGGATCAGAACTAACACTAAGTGATCTTCGTGGAAATATCATTGTGTTATACTTCTATCCACGTGCGGGTACTCCAAGTTGTACAAAGGAAGCATGCTCTTTTCGTGATAATATGATTCGTCTAACAGGAATGGGTGTGAAAGTCGTTGGGGTAAGCACCGATAGTGTCAAACGACAATCTGGTTTCAAAGCGAAAAATGCATTACAGTTTCCTCTAATCGCAGATAAGGAACTAAAAGTAGTCAAACTTTACGATGTGCTTAAACCTGAAACCGGTTCTGCCCAACGATCAACGTTTCTCATAGATCGTGAAGGAATAATTCGCTTTGTATGGCCAAAGGTTCGAGTCCCAGGGCACGTTGATGAAATTATATCAAAGATTGATGAATTAAAACTCTAAGGAACTTCATGTGTTGGGGTTTTAAATGGCAAGATTGAGACCTGAAAAACTGAAAGTTCGCTATCTCGATTCACTATCACCCAATAATCAAAAATTCCCCCGTCGATATACCCTTACTCATTCAGATAGGACGGGAAATCTTTTTCTCACTATAGGCTCTGATTACGACTACAAACAAATCAAGGGTTTGTACACCCGACTCATGCGGGATGAGGTTCTTGCTGAATTGACTATAGATGAAGATGGTACTGCTCTTCATGTTTATTGTCAGGTTGTTCGCGGACTTGGCTCTCGAAGCTTTCGAGAAGCTATTTTTCGCCGGGAATTAGACCTCGTTTTAGAAGCTATCCGTTATGGGGATCGTGAATTCTTTGACAAAGAACAAGAATTGGATGAATCACCTGTTTTAATTCATTTTTGTACAAAGAAACCAGAAAATGACTGTATTGAAAATTGGGGACCCATCAGTAAGTACACACAGTAATTAAGTTGAGTAAGTTTTCGCGAAAAGTTCCTTTGAAAATTGGCTTTCTTGCTTATGATCAACAAGGGGTTTAGGGTAATTGAGTTGGGAATCCCACTTTGTTGGCTTAAACCATCGGTGAATTATCTTGGGTTCGACTTGTGATAATTCGGGAATCCAATGTTTAATGTATTCACAGTTGGAATCATATTTTTCTTGTTGGCGCCAGGGATTGAAGATTCGGAAGTAAGGCTGTGCATCAACACCTGTTGAAGCGGCCCATTGCCAATTTCCATTATTCACTGCAGGATCATAGTCGACTAAATGTTTAGCAAAATACCTTTCTCCTGAACGCCAGTCTATGTGAAGATCCTTGGTCAGAAATGAGGCGACAATCATACGAACCCGATTATGCATCCAGCCAGTCGTATTGAGTTGACGCATCCCAGCATCTACAATCGGAAATCCAGTTTTTCCTTCACACCAGGCTTGAAAGAGTGTTTTACTCTTGTTCCATTGAAGATTTTCGTATCGGGCTTTGAATGCCCGTTTAAACACATAGGAATAATGAAAGGCAATATGAGTATAGAAATCACGCCAGTATAGTTGTCGAATTAAAGGATGTGTTGCTCCTAACTGGTTCGAAACAGCTGCATGGACCTCTCGAATTGAACAAAGTCCAAATTTTAGATACGGTGATAGTTGAGTGGTTCCATGCTCAAAGGGAAGATCACGCTTGGTTTCATAATCTCGAAAAGGACTCAAATCCTCGAGTATTCTTAGGCAGGAAGATCTATTGCCTTGAAAAAGCAACCTTTCGTTGGTCTGAAATTGATATTTCTTAAGAACTGAGGTGAGAATCTTTTTTCGCAAAATCTTTGGCGATGAATAATTCCGATGAGGATTCGCCTTCGAAGACGCTACAGGAATCTGCTCCGCTTTTTGGAAAAATGGTGTAAAGACCTTATACGGTTCAGCATTCGATTTATGAACCATTTCAGGCTCATTAAGAAGCAAATCAGCAAATTGGTGAAAGTCTACACTTGCCTGGTCGCATATTTTTCTCAACCGGGAATCTCGTCGCTGACTAAATGGGGTATAATCACGATTCACAAAGATAGCATCAATATGAAGTGAACTAATTAAACTTGGAACTTTTTTTTCAGGAAAGTCGGAAAAACAAAAAAGTTGGCCATTCTTCTGAGTCAATTGATCATCCAAATCTTTCAGCGCTTCAACCATAAATTGGATAGCATTATGATGCTGTTGCTTGGTAGCTAGTAGTCTATGGTCGAAGAAAAAACATGGAACAACTTCCGAAGAGTTGGTGAGTGCATTAATCAACCCTAAATTGTCCTCGAGTCGTAGATCACGTCGAAAAATAAATAATGAGTTTTCATAGGCTCTTTCCATGTTCACCACCCAGTTAAGAATCCGTATTGCATTTATTTGGGAAGGCTTCTTCAGGTATGTAAGAGGTGTTTCTAATGTCTATTGTTAAATTGCCTAAAATGGAGCGACAAAGAGTTGAAGAGCTACTCAAACAACAGGTAATTTGTCGAATTGCTTTCAGGGGAGAAGAATACCCGTATATGGCTCCATTTCAGTATGCCTACATCAATGGAAACCTCTATTTTCATTTCACACGCTACGGGAAGAAAATGAAGCTCATCGAGGAAGATAATCGTGTAGCCGTTGAAATCGAATCCTACCAACCTGATTTACATCAATATTGCTTTGTTGTATTCCGTGGAGAATTGGAAATAGTAACGGATTCTGCGGAAAGAACTAATGTGATTAGGCAAATGTCTGAAGTTGGTGCAAAAAAATTATCCACAAACTTCCTTGCAGCTCATGGATTGAAAACCACAGATAGCTGGGCTTCTCTTTCTCCAGAGAAACCTCTCGTTATTGTGAAATTAAAGGAGATAATTGAAACTATCGCATTGGGATCACCATAGTAATGAAGCGCCATCATTTTCTGCTATTTGCTCTAAGGTTTAAATCAACAAAGTACTCAGAAGTTCTGATATTTCAAGAATTTTCATATAGCAAGTAAAACAGAATGCTAATCTGTTAGCCCTTTTAGTAACTTTTCCTCTGCATGTCGTTGAAGTAGAGAAAGTCATCACTACGATAAGAAAGAATGACAATATTAAAGATTTGAAAATAGTCGTTGGCCGTAGGGCATTTATGATTGATCAAGAGCTTTGGAAGAAGATTGGGGCTGATGGTTATGCTCCTGATGCGAGATCCGCTTTGGATCTAGCAACAGAACTTTTCAAGTAATAATTGTCGAGGGTATTAGCGAAAAAAAGTAGTTTCTCAGATTATTCAATTGATGGTTTCCCATAGTCGCTGAAAATGATCTCTGAAGTAATTTTTCCACTAAGTAAGACACTCGGCACTCCCGCACCTGGATGAGTTCCAGCACCAACTATGTATAAGCCCTTTATATCACGTGAACGATTGTGTGGTCGGAACCATCCAGATTGAGTCATAAGAGGCTGTAATTGGAATGCATTTCCTTTGTAAGCGTTCAGCTCTTTTTCAAAATCTTGGGGGGTAAAGACCTCACATACCTCAAGGTTATTTAATAAATCAGGAAGATAATGGTCATTCAGGTACTGCAAAATTCGATTCTTAAACGGTTCTTTCATTTCTTCCCAATCGATTCCAGAGTCTTGATGCGTGACCGGAACACATGCATAAAAGGTTTCACAACCAGGAGGTGCAAGTTCTGGATCTGTCCTTGTTGGTACATGCAAATAAATGGAAAAATCATCAGGGAGGATATGACGGTCAAAGATGTCTTTAATAAGTTCTTTATATCGAGGGCCAAAAATGACGTTGTGGTGCGGCATATCTGGATATTTCTTTTTAGTTCCAAAATAAACCATGAATAAACTCATACTAAAATTAGCCTTTTTGAATCGGCGATCTGTGTTTTTCCGACGAAATCGTTTATCAATGAGTTTCATGTAGGTCATGGCAACATCGGCGTTACTAATAACAATGTTAGTGGGAAAGTGATCTCCACTTGCGGTGAATACACCAGTGACCCTCCGGTCTTTCTCATCGACCTCAATTTTAGTCACTTCTGAATTTAGTTTGATAGTTCCCCCAAGTTCTAAGTATAACTTCTCTAAGGCTTCAACGAATCGATGGGTTCCACCCCGAACCCAAAGCATACCATACTTATTTTCGAGATAGGCAATCAGTGAATAAACACTTGTTGTCGTGAAGGGATTTCCGCCAATAAAGAGGGGAACAAATGAAAATGCCATACGAAGCTTCTCGTTTTTCATATAACTAGCGACAAGTCCATAGACACTTTTGTAAGATTTCAGACGAATAGCTGATGGCACAATCTTGGCCATACTCCAAAGGCTATCAAAGGGTGTGTTTGCGAATTTTTCGAAGCCGAGTTTATAGATGGGTTCAAGAATTTCGAGCCATTTCTGATACCCTTTCAAATCATTAGGACTCAGTTGTTGAATTTGCTGTGCAACCTCTTCGAAAGTGCCAATATCGAAGTGTGTTCCATCGGCATAATGGAGGCGATAGTGCGGATGAATTGAAACTAGTTCAACATAGTCCTGGGGATCGCGTCCTGCTTCGAGAAAGATATCTTCTACTACGGAAGGTGGAGTAATTATCGTAGGGCCTGTGTCAAATCGGAAACCTTTTCGTTCAATGAGTCCAGCTCGACCTCCAAGCTGGTTACGTTTTTCCAATACTGTTACATTGTAACCATTGGCTTGCAATCGTACTGCTGCTGATAAGCCACCAAAACCTCCGCCTATTATGACAATGTTTTGTGTGTTTTTTGGGGTCACTCTAAGTCACTTTAGGGAATTTTCATTTGCCTCAAATAATCGGTACAAAATTTATTTTCGAAGGTCGCGTTTGTACTCACGGCGACACTGATAGGCTATCCAGAGTTTCTTCCATTTAGGAACCACTGCTCGCGCCTTGAACACTTGATAGTCCATCTTCTCGATTTGATTCAAGATATTTGCATATACTCTTGATGCAACCTTGATGGTAAAAGCCGCTGCAGAAGGAAGGTCCATCATACCGATTTCTGCACTGGCATAGTTGGCTCTTGCCTTGGCAATCTCATGTTTTAATAAAAATCGGAAATTCGGTGTAATTTGCCTGGCTTCGAAATCTGCAACTGACACCCTGAACTTTTTACGGGTTTCCAAGGGTATGTAGATTCGCCCCTTATCATAGTCCTCAGCAATATCTCGAAGAATATTTGTTTGCTGCATCGCTATGCCAAGTTCGGATGCCCGTTGGAGTGTCTCGGGGTGAATAGACCGCCATATGTGGCACATCGATAAACCAACAGTGGACGCAACTCGGAAACAGTAAAGATCGAGTTCTTGTTGGTTTTGGAGTTCTTTTTGGTGAACATCCATCCTCACGCCTTCAATTAATTCATTGAGATATTGAACAGGAATTTGATATTTCACTAATGTATCGCCAAATGCTTGGAAAATCGGGTGATTGAAGGATTCCCCTTCACTTAAACGAAGTACAATATCAGTCAGAACATTAAGCTCAGTGTCAATTTGGCTCGGCTTCATGTCTACTTCGTCTACAAAATCATCTGTTAAACGGCAAAAGGCATAAAGGGCAGCTATACTTCTTCGTTGGTCAGTTTCAAGATACCGTGAAGCAAAATGAAAGGATTTTGCATGTTTACCAAATAAACCCAAACAATAACTATAAGCCCGTTTTAATTCACCCTGGCTTAACTTTTCCTTGGGACGAATTGTTGTCGGGATAACTTCTAAATGGTAATTCTCTCCCCTAAGCAATATAATAAAGCTCCAAATATTTTTTTAAACGCCGTTAAGTTTTGAAGGAATTCCTATTTCAGTTTTTAAAAGCTTCTCTCTTTCTATCATAACTGTCTTATTATTATAAGACATGACTAATTAAAAAATCGTTGTATGAATTTATACCATATTATTAAATATCAAGAAATGAAAAATTGAGTCTCTTTAGGGGAAAATTTTCCATGAAGAACCAAAAAGTTCTGATTATTGGTGCTGGTGTAGGCGGTCTAGCTGCTGCTGCGCTTCTTGCGAAAAATGGCTTCGATGTAGAAGTGATTGAAAGAAACACTGAAGTTGGAGGACGTGCCCGAGTTTGGAAAACCGAGGGGTTTGTCTTTGATATGGGCCCCTCTTGGTATCTTATGCCAGAAATCTTTGAAAATTTCTTTGCTCAATTTGAAAAATCAGTAGCTGATTATTATGAATTAATTCGACTCGATCCAAATTATCGTATCTTTTTTGGAGCAGATGATGTTGTCGATATTTCAGCTGACTTAGAACCCAATTTGAAGACTTTTGATAGCTTTGAAGAAAAAGGTGGCGAAAAATTACAGAAATATTTGGACAAAGCTGAAGAAACCTACACTTTCATGATGGAGGGTGTTATGTACGAGGATTTGAGCAGTATCTGGTCCATGTTTAGCCCTAAGCTCATAAAAGCTGGACAAAAATTGCACATCTTAAGTAACATTGACAAATGGGTCCGTAAATTCTTCAAAAGTGATCGTGCCCGAAAAATCCTAGAATATCCTATTGTATTCCTCGGAGGAAACCCAACCAATACTCCTGCACTCTACTCGATTATTTCACATATCGATTACAATCTTGGTGTCTGGTACCCTCGAGGTGGCCTTGGGATGATTCCTGAAGGAATTATGAAACTTGCCGAATCTTATGGTGCGGTTTTTCAATTTGAAGTTGATGCCACTCATATTGATGTAAAGAATCGTCAAGCACACCATGTGCAGACCTCTGAGGGAGTAACTGATGCCGATATAGTAATTGTCAATGCGGATTATCCGTTTTCTGAAATGGAATTGCTTGATAAAAAATATCAAACTTACTCAGCAAAATACTGGGAAAAGAAAATCATTGCGCCTTCAGCCTTTGTGCTGTATCTTGGAGTCGACCAGAAATTACCACAATTAACTCACCATAATTGCTTTCTCGAATATGACTGGGTGAAACATTTCAACCAAATCTTTGATCAACCCGCATGGCCTGACGAACCAGCTTATTATGTCTGCTGTCCCTCACGATACGATTCGTCTGTGGCACCGAAAGGTAAAGAGAATATTTTTGTCACTGTCCCTATTTCTCCGGGAATTGAAGATACACCACAGATTCGAGAAAAATACTTCACCAAAATCATCACACACATGGAGGAATCAATTGGAGAATCGTTTCAAGATTCAATCACCGTTAAACGCATCTTCGCTTTGAACGATTTTGCCAATGATTATCATGCCTACAAAGGCACAGCTGTGGGGCTTACCCATACATTTCGTCAATCCGCCTTCTTTCGACCACGCCATAAAAGTAAGAAGGTGAAAAACCTCTATTACACGGGACAATACACTCATCCAGGAATTGGAGTTCCAATGGCTCTTGTATCTTCACAAATTGTTGCAGATCAAATAGCCAAAGAAAATAGTTCATGAGGAAAAAATATTGAGTAGTATTACTCGCCTTGCTTTTCGGATCTCTCGTCCACGGTTTTGGCTATATCTTGGTGGAACTTATCTTATTGGCTTCGTTATCGGGTTGACCACAGTTGGTCAATTTCTTACACCGTTCTTTGCATTCCATCTTTTCTTTTTCATGTTCCCTGCGAATATCTTCCTTTATGGTGTTAATGATTACTATGATGAAGATACTGATATTTTCAACCCGAAAAAGGATGATAAAGAATATCGAGTGACAACGAAAGATAGACGCAACCTGATATCGTTAATTATCATCGCTTTCGTTTATGGACTTATTCTCATGGTTTTTCAACCGGATAACATAGCCCGACTTCTCTTTGTCATCTTCTTGATACTTTCCTTCTTGTATAGTGCCAAACCTATTCGGTTCAAGGCTCGTCCATTCCTTGACTTTATGTCAAATTTCCTCTATGTCATCCCAGCAATTCTCGCCTTCTACCAACTACAATTATTTATTCCACCGATTCTTCCACTTTTTGCTGCTTTTATGTGGACCTCAGCCATGCACCTTTTCTCAGCAGTTCCAGACATCGAAGCAGATAAACGAGCAAATGTTACAACAACTGCAGTTCTAATTAATTTGATTCCCTCTCTCATTCTCTGCTTTACATTCTGGCTTATATTTGCAATTATCCTTGTGTTCATTGTACCATGGAATCCTCCTTGGAGTGTACTAATGTTCGTTTATCCCGCTATTCCATTCTACCTCTTGCTTCGACGAAGTGCTAATCTTGAGAGGATTTATTGGCTATTTCCCTACTGGAACGCGATTTTCGGATTAATTCTCTTCTTCACAATTACCATACCAAAAATAGTGATACTCTAATTACAACATTAACAAGAAAGCTATTCTTCACACCGATCATTTTTCGGTTTGGTTTATTCATTCTTGGGTCATATGTAATAAGCTATTTCTTCTTTTTTCTTCCAGTCATGGTTCCCTTGGTTTTATTCAACTCTATTGTGGTTATTGTAGCTCCACCCTCTTTGCACTTTTTCTACTAATAGGCAGGTGCAAAAAACTCATCTGTGATTATTTCAACTCTCGTAATACTTACTTTATTCATCGAGGGGATGGGAGTTTTAACGGGGTTTCCTTATGGGCATTTTTTTTACTCTGATTTACTTGGAATTAAGATTCTAGGGGTAGTTCCATTTGCAGTCCCTTTTGCCTTTTTTCCACTTGTCTTGGGAACAGTGACAATAGTAACTCAGTATTTACAGAAGCCTTGGAAAATCATTCTCCTCAGTGCGTTCCTTCTTGTAATAATTGATTTCATAATCGATCCGATTCTTGTTTACCTTGGTATTTAGATATGGATAACTCCAAGATTCTATTATGGAGTGCCGTTATCCAATTTTGCTGGTTGGTTTTTTACTGGTTTTGGTGTTTCTACGGTTTTGGTGATTTCATTAAAAATGGAAATCAAAGATTTTCCAAAGATACCGATTACAGTTGCGATTAGTTTATTTTTTACACTAACCTTTTGGTCCGGCTTTGCGTTTTGGACGATGTTACTAATCCCATTTATGCTAAGCATAGTTTTACTCGGATTTCTTCTCATTACTTTTTATAATACTCTGTTCAATTGATTCGCGATTTCTTTCGAGCATTCAAGGTGAAAAATGGTTTTCCCCGTTTAATTATACGAGAAAAATTCCAATAATGCAAGTGGAGAAAGTTGTTATATGAGAATTTCTGATGCGGGCACAGAAAAATTGGTGGAAAAAGATGACTGAACCCCGAACTATACTCGTTGATTGCCGTGGAATGGCTTGTCCTGGTCCAATAACAGAAGTAGCGCGAGCGTATAGAAAAGCTCAGAATGGCGATATTTTAGATATCTTGGCTACAGATTCTGCTTTTACCTCAGATATCAACGCATGGGTTCGGGCGACCAAGAATGAACTCATTGGCCTCGAGGAGAATGCAGGAGTCATTCGGGCATCGGTAAAAATCATCGCGAAGAAACAATAGGTGCCGAACAATGCGACGAATTCTCGTTTTAGGTGGAGGAACAGCTGGAACTCTAGTAGCTAATCTTTTAGCTCGTGAACTCGGGGCTGAGATTATGAAGGGTGATGTGGAAATCACATTGCTTGATGAAGATGGAAACCATGTTTTTCAACCAAATCTATTGTATACAAGTTTCAAGGGGATGAAACCAGAAAAGATTGTGCGACCGGAAAAGAAATTGCTTCACAAGCGAATTAACTTCAGCATTGATAGGGTCACTAAAATTAATTTCACAAATAATAAGGTGATAACGGAATCTAACAAGACGTACATTTACGATGATCTTATTATTGCAGTAGGGTCGAAAATTGCTCGGGATGAAATTCTTGGGTTTGATGAAGCAAATTTGGATTTTCACTCATCGCAGGAAAATGCTTTGAAAGTTTGGGAACGAATCCAAGAAATCAGGAAGGGCAAAGTTGTAGTAGGTGTTAGTGCATTTCCTCATAAGTGCCCTCCAGCGCCCGTTGAAGCGGCTTTTCTTCTCGAGGAATTTTTCAAGAAAAGGAAATTAAAAGATAATGTCGAGATTCATTTCATTACACCGATATCTCGACCTTATCCTGATCCGACAATCAGTAATACTATCGAGCGCCATTTCAAAGAACGGGGAATTATTATCCATCCATTCTTCAACATCGACCGAGTTGATTCTGAAAAAAAGATAATTTACTCTTTGGAAGGCACAGATTTAGAATTCGAAGCCATGTTTGTAGTTCCCCCTCATAAAGCTCCTCAAGCAATTATTGATTCTAAAATTGGGGATGAAGATGGTTGGATTCCAACAGATAAATACACATTGCTAGTCAACGGTCAAAAAAACGTGTATGCCATTGGTGATGTGGCTGATTTACGAACATCTAAGTCTGGAGTTACTGCGCACCTTGAAGCCGTCGTAGTTGCCCGGAACATCATCGCAGATATCAGACAAACTGGAGAACGATGTAAATTTACGGGACGCACTCATTGTCCCATGGATGTTGGATATGGTAAAGCCCTGTTTGTCATCTCAACTTATGACAAAGCTGCTAAAGATGCTAAACCAACTCGACGAAACCTACTGATGAAGAAAGCATTTGCTCAAATGTATTGGACTGCAGTTGGCGGTTCACTCGAATGGCTGTTTGATCGATACTTCGGTGAAGATGCGCGGGAGTGTTTCATCGAAGAACCAATTTAATCCAAACAATTACTTTACAAGTCCAAATATCACCCTTTTATATAAGAGGAATTGAATCGTATGTCCACTGGCTCGTACGATGTTGCAATTGTTGGAGCAGGACCAGCTGGTTGTATCGCAGCCAAAGTGGCAACACAACATGGTTTGAAAACCATTGTGTTTGATAGTCGCAATCATATTGGTAAGCCAGTCCAATGTGGTGAATTCCTTCCCATTCCAGAAGAATTGAAGAATATCTTCCCTAACTCGGCACGGATTGCGCGGCTCGCGGATGTGCCTAAAAAATTCATAACCAATCGAACTTCAAAGCTGATGCTTTCATCTCCTTCCAACCACCAATTTGAGTTCAGTCTCATTTCGAATATTATTGACCGTGCAAAATATGATCCCTATCTTGCAGAGCAAGCCGAAGCCGAAGGCGCACATATACACTTACAAACAACTGTGATTAGACGAACAGACTCTAACCTACTCATTCTACGCAATAAATCCGGACGACAAATAATCAACGCAAAGGTAATAATCGGAGCTGATGGAGCCCAATCGAGAATAGCCCAGTCCATTGGGGCATCCTATCAAAATAAGGCTCATGATTTGTCTCCAGCTATCCAGTTCGTCATGACGAATATTGAATGTGACCCAAACACGACGGAGATGTATTTCGGTCATCAAATCGCCCCTGGCGGCTATGCTTGGGTCATTCCCAAAAGTGAAACAATGGTAAACATTGGGCTGGGTTTTCGTCGAGCATTTACATTCACTTCAGAAAACGCTTTTTCCTATCTTCAACGGTTCATTTCTTCACATCCTGCCAACATTCAACGGATGAAAAAAGGAAAAATCCTCCGAAAATCTGGAGCAATCATCCCTATGGGTGGACCACTTTCTAAGACCTATTCTGACTCGGTCTTACTTGTTGGTGATGCCGCAGGTCATGTAATGGCCTCAAATGGAGGCGGAATCCCAACAGCGCTAGGTGGCGGAGAACTTGCTGGAATTGCCGCAGCTCAGCATATACATCAAAATCAACCACTATGCTGGTATGAAGCAGCTTGGAAAACCGAGTTTGGAGAGGAATTATCATCCGCTTTAGGTATTCTCCGAATTGCTGACAAAATTATGATCTCTGACAGTCTTACCGACTGGTGTATGCGGCTAGCAGGACCTAGATATTTACAAAAACTGATTCGTTGTCGACTTCCATTTCCAGTAAGATTTGCTTCCAAAACGTTTGTAAAACTACTTGCGTTACTATCTTCATTTTGAAATCAAGTTAATCCAAAAGGACGATTCATTAAGAACTACAATATATTCTTAGGCGAGGGCTTTTTGCAAACTAATGCTCATAATTTGATTAAATATAATAAACAAACACCATGAATTAGTACAAAGGGGCTTTTAATGAATGACGAATCGCGACTCAATGTCGACCAATAAACCTCCGTCCACTTCACAATCAACAGTATCTCCAGGCAAAAGAACAGCAACAGGTGATGTCAAAGGTTACCTGGAAAGTGAACAAATCCAAGCACGACTTGTTCTAATAAATCAAGCGATACTTGAATACCTTCAAAACATAAAAGGAGAACCAGAAGTTCTGTACAAAGCTGCCCATCACCTCATTATTGCAGGGGGAAAACGGCTCCGGTCACTATTGACTTTACTCAGTTGTGAGGCAGTTGGAGGATCAATTGACAAAGTCCTCCCGTTCACTGTTGCTGTTGAGTTGCTACAGACAGCGAGTCTTATTCATGATGATATCATCGATAAGGATGAACTCCGACGTGACGTTCCTACTGTCCATAAAAAATTCGGTCACGATTTAGCAATTCTTGCAGGTGATTTTCTAATCGCCCAAGCATTTCATATAATCGGTACTCATGGCTCTCCAGAACTTGTTGCAAACATCGGTGCTGGAGGCGTGCGTATGTGTGAAGGTGAAGTCTTTGATCTCCTCATCTCTCCTTCACTGGAGAAAGAATTTACAACAAAAGAATATTTGAAAATGATTGAACGGAAAACAGCGGTATTTCTGGAAGAAGCAGCACGTAACGGGTCAATTGTCGGAGAAGCCACAGGCGATCAACAGACGGCTCTTGCAAGATATGGTACTCTTATCGGTATTGCCTACCAACTCAAAGACGATATCCTTGACATCCAGGTCAAATATCAGGAAATTAAAAAAACCACGTTGTCAGATCTAAGATTGAAACGTGGAAATTATCCCCTCATGTTTGCTTTAGAGCAATGTTCGAAAGATCAGAGTGAAAACTGCCTTCACGCATTAAATACCAACAATTGGAACGAAGTTCTGATAATAATCAAACAACACGAGGCCATCGAACATACCATGCAACTAGCCCAAAGTTATGCTAATCTTGCTAAAGCGGCCCTTCAAGGATATAAGTTCAAAAACAAGGATCTCCTCGAACGATTAGCTGAATTCGTGGTTCAACGAGAATTCTAAAGTTCCCTTAAGATACAAGTAGGAGCCCTAAGATTGCGTGAAATTAACGAAAACCGTCCGAGTAAAGCTCGAGTATGGATTAGAGAACTACGTCTTCCATTTACAACAGCTTCAATAGTACCAATAATATTAGGAACAGCAATCGCGTGGGGAACAACGGGTTTCTTTCTTTGGGATGTCTTCCTTCTCACTTTGTTAGGTGGTGTAAGTATTCATCTGGGGGCAAATGTCGTCAATGACTATTGGGATTATCATCAAGGGTCAGATAACATCAACATTGAATTTATTCGACCTTTTACAGGTGGAAGCCGAATGATTCAAGAGGGTCTCCTCTCCCCCCGTGCAGTTCTCGCTGGCTCAATAATCATTTTCAGCATCGGGGCAATCATTGGAATATACCTCACATTCACTCGAGGATTCTTTATCCTGATTCTGGGTCTTCTCGGAATTTTTCTCGCTTTCTTCTATACCGCACCTCCATTCAAATTTGTCAGCCGAGGAGTTGGAGAAATCATAATTGGAATTTGCTTTGGCATATTCCTAACTTTGGGCGCTTTTTTCACACAAGCTCAAATCATTGCATTGGAACCAATTATAGTCTCTCTCCCTATTGCGCTTCTTGTTTCTGGAATACTTTACATCAATGAATTCGCTGATTTCAATGCAGATCGTGATGCTGGAAAGCATACATTGGTCGTTCGGTTGGGTCGGAAGCGTGCTTCAAAACTCTATGTTGCGCTTCTGGTCCTAGTCTACTTGATAGTGGTCTTTGCTGTACTTCTTCGTTTCACTAATTCCTTTTCGCTCATTGTTTTTTCCACCATACCCTTAGGTATACTTGGGGCACGATATGCTCTCAAAGAGTGCAATAATCCAATGGCTATGATATCTGCTAATGTTTCCACAATACTCAATCATCTGATAACAGGTATTACACTAACCTTGGCGTATGTCTTTTTTGGACTCAGTATATTTTTGACATCTCACCTAATTCTACCAGTCGTAGCTGTAGCAGGAATCTTAGGTTTCATAATTAGTGCCCTAATTTCATGGCGAATACACAGACAAGCAAAAGCCATGAAATCCAATAGATAATTTCTTCTTACTTCAAATTTTACAGATCAGAAAACTACTTTCCTAAAGCATCCAAACCTCTCTTTGTCCAAACAATAATTAGTGGGGTCACAATATTTTTAGAAGCCTTAGGAAATTGCCCATCTAGTGGTTCTATGAAATATCTTGTCGTATATTATTCTCGAACTGGAAATAACAAAACCATTGGAGACGCTATTGCTCAAGCACTTTCTGCCGATATCGATGTGATTATCGATAAGAAAAAACGTAAAGGCTTTCTTAACTGGCTTCGAGCGGGTCGTGACTCTATAGGGGAAAAGCTCACTGAAATTGAGTTCGAAAAAGACCCTCAGGACTATGACACCATCGTAATTGGATCCCCCATATGGGCAGGTAGGCTCATACCACCTCTCCGCACTTACTTGAATTCAGTCAATTTAAAAGGGAAACGAGTCGCGTTTTATATCTGCTCACAAAGCGAGGGATATAGGGAAATTTTCCCCCAATTGAAGGCAATGACTCATGAATCAGAGCTTGTAGGCACCTTTGGCATCACTGAGAAACGTTTCAAAGAAGGCGATTATAATAGCGATCTTGAAGCTTTTATAGCGCACATCAAGTAAGACATGTTAAGATTAGGTATAGATGGGTTCAATTCCCAGAATCTCACAGAGGTCGAAGAGTTCTTCGACAACATCACCGTACACCATGTGCATGTGATTTGATCGCAGGTGTTGTACGAAGAGATCAGGGTCACCATCTAAAGTAATAAAGGCGTGTGGCCATCGTTCCCTGGCCTCCTTGAACGTTTCTTTTTCTTGAACGTAAGCTGTTCCGTTGGCTATCTGCATCACATATTCTCCAGCCACACGGCTTAATCGTGCTAGAGTGACCGCTCCTTCCTTGCAACAAAAAGTTGGACAGGCTCCACTTGCCTTCCCCATGTACTCATACTGAGGGTTCCAATCCACATCCTTAGGGGTTTTCGCCATATCTGATGCTATGGTGCCACAGTTAACAAGCCGCAAGTTGCCTGTATCCATATCCAAATCGTTGACATCAGCGAAAAGCACAGGCTCACCAGTCAATAGGTGAAGAATACGCATAGTAAAGGCAGCATTCATATCCGCTTCACAGGACATCATGATACCTTCGTTGATTAACAAAGAAATAGGAAAGCATCCACTAACGTAATTCTCGATGAATTCGGGTTGACATTTAAACCCGCCAAAAGCATACCCCTCTGTTTCCATCACATCTTTTAATGCAAAATACAGTCGGACACTTCGTTCTAAAATCTCATCTGACACGTTGACTGAGCCAAAGGTTTTCTTCACCCATGCCATCTTGTCCTTTACCTGCTGGGGAGGGATATTTTGAGCCCCCAAATACAATCGTAACATATCCACATGCTCAATTTCGGTGCCAAAGATATCTTTCATCTGACTGTAGTCCACTGCTGCGGTAACCATTCCCATGGTCTTACCACCAATCACAACTGCTTTGTTACGACTGAGATTATCAAAAGTCATAGCAGCCCTACAATAACTCGTAATAGCTGCGAGGATGGTGGGATTATCTGGCTCACCATAGACAAAGCGGTGTTGCAGTCCCAGCTCATCAAGGCTTCCATGAGTAATGGCCGCACCAACAAGACTAAAGGCTGCTGGACTTCGATAACCATAAACGATGCTCGGAAGTCCAGAGGCTTGAACAGCTGATACAACCATGGGTGCGTAAATCCACGTGCCGATATTATAGATGATGCACTGGATATGATTGTGGAACATGTCTTCGGCTACTCTAACAGTATCCTCCATGGTCAAAACGAGTTTCTTCTGGGGTACAACATCCAATGGTTGAGTTTTCAAAGCCTTGAGCAGTTCCTTATGGGCTTGCTCCGCGATATCAGTTCTTTCGCGCTCTAAGGAGAGCGTGATCAGACCAACTTTTGGTTTCAACATATTGAACCTCCATGGAATACAATTGGTTGTAAGAGTAAGACTTGATATTCGTTAGCGGGGAGTGTTAAAAGCCTTTACAAAGGTCGTTGTTGTTGTGTTTATTTGACTTCCTACTCTTTTTGTGAAGACTCTTTATCAAAGCTACCAAACCGATATCCACGAAGATCAATGGTCACAAATTCATACCCGAGTGCGGTTAATTCTTCTACGATTCTTTGAGCGACTTTTTCTTGTTGAATAAGGTCAAGTTTATCGAAGGCTATTTCGATGCGGGCAAGATTACCATGCTCGCGGACTCGCAAAACATCCACATCGATGATTTCGCGAATTGCTTTTTCTGCAGCGGCAATGCGAGAAAGGCGGTCTCTGGTGAGAGGTTCATTATACGGAATACGAGTCGCAAGACAACTGTTAGCCGGTTTGTCGGCCACGGGAAGCTGTAGCTCTCGGGCAAGTTGACGTGCTTCAGATTTCGTGATTTTCACTTCACGTAAGGGGCTAATAATACCTAACTCATCAATGGCCTGCAGACCCGGTCGGTATTCTCCCTCATCGCTTAATGTTGAACCATCAACGATGGCTTCAATGCCAAGTTTAACAGCCAGCACTCTAGCTTGACGGAATCGAGCAAGCTTACAATGATAACAGCGATCAGGTGGATTTGCAATCATGGACGCGTTCTTTAAATCGTCAAATGTGTGAACCTGGTGATGGATACCAATGACTTTAGCTACCGTCTGGGCATCCTCAACCTCATCCGCAGGAGTTAACGGTGAGTCAAAAGTCACTGCAATAGCCTTATCGTTAAGAGCCTCAAAGGCTAGAGCCGCTACAACCGAGCTGTCGACTCCACCAGAGAGGG
>Ga0209636_10000718_pt1 | contig 32986 bp, 23 predicted proteins | sample DeeMarSWOR152_54_FD_187464 | JGI IMG/M metagenome (GOLD analysis project Ga0209636, IMG submission 187464) | Marine sediment microbial communities from White Oak River estuary, North Carolina - WOR-1-52-54 (SPAdes) (version 2) | ecosystem: Environmental > Aquatic > Marine > Intertidal zone >...
TGCGTGTCTTCCCACTTGTAGCCGGACATGGAGATGTCGAAGGTCGGAAAGAGCGTCAACCGCTCGATGTCGAGAATCACCGATGGGTTCTGCTCTACGGCGACCTCCGGGTAGAGCCGCCAGTCCACCATGTCCTTAAACAGAAACGGCGAGAACTCCTGGGCACCCGCTGGAGCGGCTAGCAACAATGCTGCCAGCAGTACCAATAGTCCACATCTCTTCATACCTTTCCTCCTTGTTATAGTTTCCAATAATAAAGCTTATAATATAATATATATAATAATTATAACATTAACGAAATAAATTGATAGATTTTTAATAATCAAATCTGGGGCGAATAATCAATGAAAAACCGAGAAATTACCGAGGTAGTGATTGGGCAACTGTGATGAGATCCGACAATAATCGGTGAAAACCCACTAGCATCGAGCAATCTATGCGTTTTTTACGCCTGAGGCCGATGAAATCACCTTTTGAGAACACTTCATGGTGCTTAAGGAGTATCTTATTAAGCGAGATGGGAAGTCGTGTTATGTACTGGGTAAGATTCTCCTGCTTCTTTCAGCTTCCCCCGAAAGACCGGATTAACGAGTCGACTGAACCCCGAGTGCCTCCAGCTGAGAAGGTTTTTCTCTCTATATAATCTCATTCTACTAACATATACTTTACATATATTTCGATATCTTCTTTCATATAATTTCCAATATTATCAACAATACCACTTTCACCACCCTTAATGATAAATTTGTAATATGCATCCCCTCCACTGTCAAGATATGGGAGGCTATAAACTAAGGATAATATATTTTCACTACTGTTATAATAATAACCTGACAGTTCACCTGATTCTGCATTTGTATTTCCATACATATACGTTAAAAAGATTTTATTAAGTGATCGATACAAGTCGATTGTTGCTGATAGATAAGAAGCAAACAAAATATCAAACTGAATTTTATTATATGTATCTGTTTCTTCGATCACTGTTTCCATTAGCATGTTTTCATTATGATATATCGTTCCATTTCTATAGATTTCTGTATGGGGAAATTGATCAGGATATTCAGGATTCCACATGGGATTTTTAATCCTGATAATTTCTGGTTTTATTAAACGTGAATTATGCCCATTCACAATCCATTCAAAACAATACTCTCTGTCCAACGAAATACCGTAAATATTTTTTATTGATTCATCAAAAATAATCCTATAGGTCTCCTCTAATTCCATAAAATTTTCAAAAACAAAGTGAAGCTCTCCAAATTCTGGTTCTTCCAACTGGTAGGGTATGGGAGGATCGATATTAATTAAATTTCTGTTGGTATAGAGAGGGAGATCTGAACTAAAATGCACCTCTAGCTTCATGTCTTTTTCTATTCCCTCGGTTCTATCAAGATAATTTTCAAAACTGACAGGTATATCTTTTCCCTCATTGGACATAACTGCTTCTCGAATAAAGAACATCTCTGTGTTTATCAAGGTATTGAAGGAAAAAGTATACTCTTTACATAGACTCCTGCCACTAAAAGCTGCCAGTTCTTCCTTTATAGTCACATTGTATGCTTCGCCCACATCCATATGTTCAAGTATACTCAAGCTGAGAATTTTTCGATCTTCTGAAAAAGAATAATTATATGTTAATTCGGGATTTATGATAACCTTGTCATATATTGTAGTATAATCAACGGGCAATGAAAATTCGATCTCAATTTCAAAACCGTCTAAAGTTTCGATCGAATCCCCGTCTATAGGAGTAGTAGACACTACACAAAAGTCTTCATCAGATCCATAGGTGAAAAAATCAACAGATAAATCATATCCGAGATCAAAACCCTCCGCACACTCACATCCTCTTCCGATCTTTAAAGTGTATTTATTTCCTTTTTCTAAAGGATCTACAAGGATAATTCTCACCGTTTTATCATGATTCTCCCACTGGTAGTAAACTTTCCCATAATACCCTGAAATTATTATGTTTGTTTCGGTAATATAACAGTTCATAGATTTGCTGAAAGAAATCTCAATCTCATTTAATGACTCAGCATCGAGGATTCTTTGACCGTCGGATATGCTCAGCCAAATAATCTGGGGAGCATTATCGAAAAACGAACAGGATAAGAATAGTATCGAAGTTAAAAAAATAATTAAATAAACATTAAAATTTTTCATTCTTCTCTTTGTTATATGGAACTAATCTTTTAATAACAAATGTCAGTCTTCTTGTATTAATTTTACTTTAAAGTAGAATTCAATATCATCTTCCAGGTAATTATTAAGTTCGTCGATTATTCCATTTTTACCCCCCTGTATGGAAAAACAGTAAATATTATCTGTTTTAACCCCTGGAATATGAATCCTGCATTCATTCATACTGCCTGTATTCCAATTAAAATCCGCTATCCCTGCAATGATTCCCCCTTCACCAAAAACATGGTAAAATTCACATGAATCCTGTGCACTAGCCGTATTGAGAGCAGGAGTGTAATGAGGATGAGTAAAGCGCAGAGAGATTATAAGCTCTATATCAATATCTTCGGGTTCTGTACTATCATAATATTCTATTTCAATAAAAGATCCTTCATAATCCATGTTTTTGCTTAATGTGTAATTCTCTGTTGATATTATGCCGGAAGCTTTACTTAAAATCGCACTGATATCCAGTAACTGAAAATCATCTGCATAAAATTGAATAAATTTGCTCCCCTCTCCATTTATGTGAAGGATAATAAGATACCCATACTGTAAGCCAATTCTTGATTCATCCTTAATACCTTTATTGATGTTTATTTCATAAAGCTCATTCAGAAGAAGATCGTCTTTAAATGTGATTATTACAGTATTGTCGCTAATCCACTCATCATACCACGACACAAATGGTGTCATCTGAAAATTACTTGCAAAAGTAGATTTATCTATAGCCGAAGAAAAATCTATTCTAATCGCTAAATCTTTCTCTGCTTCATAATATTGAACAACAAATACTTCTTCTTCTAAAATGTAGGAGTTATAATTTCCAGAATCAAAGATGTCTTTTCCATCTATAAAAATCATTCGTATTTCAGGATATTCTTGGTTCGGCCAGTATTCAAACTCACGTTTAAAAGATTTTATATCATATCCATAAATGTCCTTTGCATTTTCTGAAATATTAATTATATACAAACAATTCTTTTGAAGGTTTTCTAAAAGATGATAACGAAAAGCCCTATCAGAGGTCCATTCAAAATAACCTGTGGCGGCTGGCGATAGAAAAAACTCCTGTTCCACACTATTTTTATCAACGTCGGATTGGAAGATGACTGAAATCTCACGAACCTCACTTTCTACTATTCCGTTTGCTATTTCTGGGTATACAAGAGCCGCAGATACAGGTATGAGCCCGTCTGTTGACTGAAAGGGATGGTAAAAATCCACTCCCAGTTCTTTCCCAAATGTATCCTTTATGTGTCTTGATACTATAAGCCAATACCGCTCGTACGGCGACCATCGTTCTTCAGGGTAAATAATTAGAGAATTATCCGAAACTTTCATGTGTACAGAAATTTCTCCTGAAGAGCTTTCAATTCTAACAAACTCATCTGCACCTTCCTTATCAACATCCTTCGAAAATATTATCTCTATTTTCTGTAACTCGGTTCCAATAACTCCATTCTCAGTCACCGACACAGCAAGTATTGAAAAATTCTTAAATGTGTCCAGCATACAACTTGTGAGTAAAATAAAAAGAGAGGCAAAGCATAAAGTCAGTACAGAAATTAATCTAATAGGAGACCGCATATTAATTATCCCGGATAGAAATTTCCATCCCATCAAGAAGATTCATAAAAGCATCTTTCACTACAACATCTCCTTCTCTCAGTCCATCTGTCACAACGATAAAATCATCATCATAGCCCTCATAATCTATTTCTTTTCTGAATATCCTGTGGTCATCTGTAACAAGATATACACATCCCTTATTTTCCGTTTCTCGAATAAAAGCATTTCTGGGAACCAGAAGGATCTCTACACTTCTTTGTATTGGTATTCGTACCTTAACAAACATCCCTGGAACCAGACCCAATGTATTTTCTATCTTGCAATCAACAGAAAAAGTTCGAGTATTCACATCGATATAAGGATCAATTGTATATATATTTCCTTTTACTTCCTTTTGGAGCGAATCAATATACACTAACGCCTCTCTACCCTCCCTCAATTTGGGTAAGTCAGTTTCAGAAAATGACACACGGGCTATTAATGAATCGTGATTTAAAACCGTTGCAATTGCTTCATCTGTGGTCACTCGTTCACCCACATATTTTAATATTTCAGCGACAGTCCCTGAGATTGGAGACTTAATAATCCTGTGAGATAAGAGCCAATTTATTCTATCCTCTTCGATATGGATCTTTTTTAGCCGAATTTCCGTAAACTCCGTTCTCTTTCGCGCAAGTTTTGTATTAATGTACACAAGAAGCTTTCTACGCTCTTCTTCATCAGCTGGAACTTGATAACCCTCATCGAGGATGTCCTTATCGCTAAACCCATAACTCCGTACCTCATATTCCTTCTTCAAAATGCCCAGTTCCCTTTTTTTTGATTCGAGAGAAAATTCCAAATTTCTGAGCTCCTCTTCAGAAATTCCTCCTTTTTCGAAGAGAACTTTTTTTCTCTTCACATGAGCATGAAGGAAATCAACTTCCCCCTCAAATTTTTCTATTTCAAGCTCCATCTTTTCAATTTCAAAAAACTTCTTATAGAGACTCCTTTCTTCCAGGATGTATTGCGTATGAGCAGTTTCCAATTCTTCTTCAGCTTCAAGGATTTCCTTTTCAATCTTTATTTTCTCAAGCTCAAGCTGATAATTCGTGAGTTTAAGAAGTCTTTCTCCTTTTGTGACACTCTCCCCTTTTTTAATAAAAATGTGGTCTATCACCCCATCTATTCTAGAAATAACAGTAGCCTTATCAAAATATATAAGATTTCCAAGGCCTTCAACGTCACGTATGATACTGTGGTACCGTACTTCAGCTACATCGAATTCCGGGATCTCATCCTGATTCTCTATCATCCGAGAGAGCTTAGATGAGGGCTTCGTACAGCTGGACAGCATTATCAATAGAATTCCCGACAGTAAAATAATAAGAATCCTCTTCATATTTGTATAACTCCTCAAGAGTTTATAAAATCTTCGAATTTTATATTGAACAAATCTTCAAATTCCCAGATTAGATGAATAAAATCGTACTTTATTTCTTCGAGCTCTAAAAGGAACTCGTTCTTTTTAATTAAAAATTCCATATAATCTGTCTTCTTTATTTCTCCCATCTGCAACTTGAGCTTAAATAGTTCCTCATTTTTAGACATACTATCTTTCTGCTTCAGTTTAATAATTTGTGTTTTCAACAAGTTTTGCATTTTGATATTCCATACCTGTAAATTTTTCAGGATTTCTTTTTTAGCATCTTCCAATTTTCTCAATGTTTGGTAGGATTCCAATTTTAAATATTTTCCTTCACTTATTGGATAGAGAGTGTTCAATACCTCGGACTCAGCACCTCTTGATTCAGTTATTCTGTTCTCTGCAGAAGATCTTGAAACAGCAACATCTGAGGAGACAATGCCAAAATCAAAAAGAACATTCACTGCAAGGGTGTGGGTTGTATTTGCAGGAAAAAACTTTTCTCCTGTAAAGTCAATACCATAACTCAAAGAAATATTATCTAAAAATTGAATAGCAAGAAGCTTCTGATTCACTCTATTTTTTCGAAGGGATAGTCTCATCTTTTTTATATCAAAATCATTTCGTACGGCAGTATGATAGAGCTCAGCTTCGTTTTTAAAAATATCCATTGAAGATAATAAATATTCATATAATTCTTTGAAAGATATACGAACATCTAAACCAAGCAAATTAGATAGAATCTCATCTACATCATCGCTTAATATTATTTGATATTTCCAACTATCAAGCCTGATCAGATTAAACAAATCTTTCTTATAGATCGCCTGTTGTGCATTGAGCTCCTCTTCGTCTAGTTGGACCCTGTTTAATCTGAGTTCAATTTCGATCAAATCAAGCAATGTATTCATTCCCATACGGCGTTCTTCCTGGGCCAATTCAAACAGTCGTTTGTAGAGTAGATGCTCCTCTCTTTTATTCTTCAATTTCTCTTCGCTTAGAAGAATCGTAAGATAAAGAATTACGGATTGCCTCTCTACATCCTTTTTTCTCTCTTCAATTTTAAGTCTCGATTCCTCAAGAGAAATATCATAATTTTTAAACAATAACGGTGAGCTTAACTGATCATAGACAACTTGATGAAGGGTCACATTGAAACTGTAATTTCTGCTATCTTCCTCTCCTGTGCTAATGCTGTCAGAACTGCCAAAGGTGGTTGAAATCCTAGGGAAGAGAGATCGATAAAGATTTTTTTTAGATTTTTTAAGTTCTATCAGTGTAAAACCGAGATTTTTCAATTCAAGATCATTGGATCTAGCCCGAAATATTACATCTTCGACTGGTAGTAGTAATAATTTTCTATTATTTGGGTATGTGGCATTGAAGATGAAAATAGTAAAAATAAAGAGGCTCATGAAGAAAAAAGTTTTGCGCATTTTCCAGGCTGTAGGAATAATAGTATGGGTATGTTATACCCTAGCATTATTATCATAAGACGGCTATGAAAAAATTTAACCGCTCATAATTTTAATAAATCATCTATGAATTTTTTAATCATTATGTTCTGAACTTTCCCATCGAAAATTGAATCCATACCGTTGTATTCATAGGTAAAGTGGCATAGGATTCTCTCTGATGAAATTATCTTGATGCTGAAATAATAGTAATTTATTTGGTTATATTTCTCTTCATAGGAATTGATTATCAGTTCCGGTAGGATTATGTAATTAGATTTGTCTTTTTCCTTGGCTAAACCTATTTGATTACTATTAATCGCGAAGACAAGCTTTTTATCCATTATGAAAGCTATCTCATCATCATTCTTAAAATTAAAGGAAGTTACTTTAATGGGCTCTAAATAAAACCCACTTCTTTTATCAATGACAATGTTGTCTTCCGTATAGCCCCTTGAAACAATATGAAAGGAAATGCAGGAAAAAAGAGAAAAATGCAGAAGAGAGATAAGAAGTATTATACCAAGTATTTTCATCAATTAGCTTCCTTGAAATCGACCTCAGAGAGCAGTTCATAGGCTTCAATGAGGAGTGAATGGTTTAAAATGTCTTTATTCAGTTCAATAAACTTCAGTTGTTCCTTCACCTTTTCAAACTGGCCAAATTGGGAGTATATTTTACTTTTTCTCATTTTTGAAAGGGCAATAACATTAAAATTTTCCTCCACAACTGAGTAATTTATCAATGCCTTTTCGTAAGCCTTATCCATAAAATAAATATCACCAAGCAAATAGCGGGCATCAATATGATTGCTGTCTTCATCAATCACCAATAACAAATGCTGCATTGATTTTTCATATTCATTCAGAAAGTAATATATTCTTCCTATCCAATAATTTGCATCTACATAATTCGGATACATTCTTAAAATTTTTTTCAAAACGTATATTGCACTTCTTTCCTTATTTAAGAAAAAATAGCACTTTGCTGTCATAACGTAAGCCTGTTTAAATTTTCGATTCAGAGAAATAGACTTTTCAAAATAGGGAATGGCCTCTTCTAATCTCTGTAAAGAATAAAGTGTTTTACCTCTCTCATAATATTCTAGATAATTTCTCTTTGAACTACATCCAGCGGACCACATAAAAATTAGGCAACAAATAAAAAATATTACACTCCAAATGTTTTTAATCAATGCACCGTTCCACTGAACTTAATTAGGCAAACATTATATCTGAAATCAAACACCTAAACCCAATGAATAACTCAGTCCCTGCTTCAGCTATTTTTAATCAAAAGAATATAGAATGCTGGAAAAATCACAAGCATTAAAAATACTGATGATAATAATCCTGTAAAAAAGACACCAGCTAATATCTTGAAAAAATGTGTAGAAGTTGCAAGGAAAAATACAGGAATGACGGAAAATATAGTTGTAAGCAGCGTCATCCCAATCACCTGGATTTTTCTTGAATATCCAAGCAAAAGCGCTTTTCTGGGCTCTTTTTCTCTAAAATTAAGAACTTCATCCAATAAAAGAATTGCCGTGTTTACCGAAAGACCTGTGAGCATAATGAGTGCAATATGTACAGGTACTGACTGTCCAAAATTGCCCGCTTTTAGAAAAAAATAACTCCCCACAAATATTGAGGGCACCTGGAGGATAATAAATAATGGGTACTTGAATGATTTTAGAACATTTCCGAGAACAACCCACACTAAAAAACACGCTGAACAGATGATAAAAATGAATATTGCCTTGCTCTTTTTATTTTCAACAATTTCCTCATCCACTTCATAATAAAAATCACCTTTAAAATGAAGGCTTTCCAGGAATGAAAAGAGGTCCCGTAGGTACACCTTACTTTTTACACCTTCATATCGAATATCTAATGTGATACACCGTTTTCCATTTCTTCTGTAGATCGATCCATGGCTCTCTGAAAATTTTACATTTGAAAAATCGCCAAGAGAAATATACTCTCCACCAGATGTTTGAATACGCAAGTCTAAAATCTTTTCCCTTTTTAGATCATATATTTTTATACTGCCTCTCACATCCACTATTCTCTCACCATTAAAAAATTTCATTATGACCGGCGCATGAAGCACATAACGCAAGAAGCGTATGACCTGAATGGTGTCAAGTTTGTAATAGCCCATTCGAATGGGATCCAGGTGCAGTTGAATTTCTGGTTTTCCCATTCGATACCCCTTTAGTATTTGAGAAGTCCCATAGAACCCGGAAATTCTGTCAGAAATAGTATCAACAAATGTATTGAGTTCGTCCAGATTATCACCAAAAAAATAAACAACAACCGACCCAGTTCCCGCACGTTTTTCTTTTTGAAAATGAAAAAATCCATCTTCTCTCTTTATTTCTAAAAAACAGTCTTGGAGCATCTGGACCCGATCCCGATAGAGACTATCCTTTTCATTGAACCTAAATAAAAAGGTTGCCCTGTCATTCTCAAGCTTCGATACTAATTTCATTGGTAATTTCAGTGATGTTATTTTTTCACCAATATCTCTAATAACCACTTTTTTATGTTCAGTAGTATACCCGGGATTGAAATCAAAGTAGATCTCATATTCATTTACCTTTAGCGAAGCTACCTCACTATACTCAAGGGTAAAAAGAAGCCAAGCACACACTCCAGTAATCATGAAAAACACACATATACTGATTACTGGATTCTTAAAAACAGGACCTGCAATATATCGAAGAAATGTATATTTTAATCGCCTTGTATTGATAAATGTACTTTTACTCCATACAAATAATTTTCCCTTTAATTTTTTATACTTGGAAAGATGGCTGAAAAGAGCTGGAATAAATAAAATTGATATTAAATATGAGACTACAAGCATCGAGGAAAGGGAAAGGGCAAAATCTGCATATAGTGATATTTTTCCTGGATATAAGAAGAACAATGGGACAAATACAATAATTGTAGTGAGTGTGGATGAAAAAATCGGTTTATGTATTTTTTGGACCGATTGGGTGAAGGCTGATTCCAGCAGACCAGTTCTTGCGTTATGTCTAATTGTATCAACCACAATTATTGTACTATCTACACATATCCCAATACCAACAATAAGGCCCGAAAGGCTCATAATATTCAAACTCTTTGAAAAAACCTTTAAAACCAGTGATGTAGCCGCAAAACAGAGTGGAATAGTAAGAACGCAGAAAAATGCATAGTAGATGTTTTTATAAAAAAGCAGCATGATTAGAAGAATACAGAGAAGTGACAAACAAATCCCGATCTCAAGCTGCCTGAGCAAGTTTTTAAAGATCTTTACTTGATTGTGGATCTCCTCAAATTTGAAAATATGTTTCCACTCCTCCAATATTTTCTGTACACCTTTATCTATTCCAATAATGTTCGAGAAATCCCTCTTATAAATGTGCAATATCATTGCTTCCTTATTGTTAATTAAAGAAATGCGATCTGGCTCCCTGCTTCTTTTTTCTATAGAAAAAAGATCATACCCGAAAATGTTCTTGTCATTGAGATTATATGGGTGTAATGGAAGCTCAAGAAGGTTGTTATACTTGTTTGGAAAGGATACTGTTACGAGACTGCTGCCGAACTTAAGTTTTCCTAGGGGAAAGGAAACGTTATTCATTGTTATATCTTCAAAAATTGTATCATAATCTCTATTCAGTCGAACAAGGTTTTCATACCTCTGCTCAATAAAATACTCCTCCTTCGGTATTCCTGTTATTTCAACATCTGCAATTCCTTCTAAAGAAAGAATCTGAGGTTTTATCCTATGTTCCACGATCGTATAAAGTTCATCTTCGAAGAATTTCTTTGGTGTGAGTGATACAATCATGAGAGGCTTGTCATCAGTATTATACTTAAAGACTCTCGGTTCCAGAACTTCAGGAGGAAACTTTTCTGAAATATGCCTAATTGAATCGTAGATTAAAACCACCTTTTCGTCTACATTCTCATCGGGAGATAGATACACAAGGATTTTTGATCTTCCCTTAGAAGAATAGGAATAAAAGGAGCGTACTCCCTTGATTTCTTTAAGAGCTCTTTCAATCGGACGAGTAATAATTTCCTCTATAATTTCAGGATCCATTCCGTAATAATCCGTAAAAATTGTTAAAACCGATTCGTTATATCTCGGCATAAAGGATACCTTTGATGTAAAAAGCGAAAAAACACCGAGACAGAAGAGAGATAAGAAAAACAATATGATTGAAATGTCATAATTGCATAATTTGCTATAAAGACTTTTTTTCATTTTTATTTGGGTTCAAATAGATTATGGAATAAAACACCGGCAAATATATAGTAGTAATGACTGTCGAATAAAGAAGCCCAAAAATGATGGTTGTAGCTAATGCAATTTGGATCTTATTCCTAGTAAAAAGAGTAGGGATTATGGCCAAAATAGTCGAGATTGTGGTTATCAGTATCGGTTTTAATCTCTTCATTGAAGCAGACACTATGTCACTTTCGTCTTCCACGTGACCATTTATGTATTCAAGAAAAAGCATTATTGCATTGTTCACCATCAAACCTGTGAGCACAATGATGCTCATGAAAGTATTAATATTCAACGATGACTTCAATAAGTACATGATTAGAAATATTCCTGGAATAGAGAGAGGGATCATGATTATTACAAGAACAGGTTTAGCAAATGATTTAAACTCTGAAGCTAAAATTACATACTCGAGTAAAATGGCAAGGAAAAGTGCGAGTAAAAGTTCCATGAAATTTTCACGCAGCAGGGAAAACTGATCAACATATTCAAAATCCACTCCCAAAGAAGAAAGGAAAGCTGAGGTTTTTCTGATACTTCTTAAATCTCTTTCTGTATGATAATTAAATTCAACTTTCGCATAATTTTTTTGATTCTCCCTCAGTAAAATATTTGGAGAAAACACCTCTTTTGTTTCAAGCACCTCATTCAACTTTATTTCTCTTCCTTCTTTATTTTTCAGTGTAAAAGAAAGTAGATCACCCACATCTGAGTAAGAATCATTATCGAATATTAAGCGAATAGGAATTTCATACTCCACATCCTTCCATGTTCCAACGCGAAGTCCGGACAATGCTGTTGTAATATATTCTCCAAGAAATCTCGCTTCCATTTTATATATGGCCATTTCATTTCGTTTGATGATTAACGATCTTTCCTTATTTGAGATATAAAAGGAATCTAGTATATCAGCTATATCCGGCCGTTTTTTTAGAAATGAAATCATCTCATGGGTTTTATTGGCCAAAATGTCTTGCGAAGGGTCAAAAATTTTAACGACAGCTTCGAAATCAGAACGAGTAATCAAGCTCTGAACTGGATTATCGGGTATCGTGATGAAAAAGTCTACGTCAGTAAAAACTTGTAGGTGTTTTCTAATCGAAGAGGTGAGTTCAGTGTAACTTCTCCCCTTTTCTTCAGTATATATTTTTAAAACAGCTGTATTGACTCCATATAAACCCTCAAGGTTTGAATCTACATCTTTGTTATCAACACCGATCATTGCGATTATTTTCGAAACTCTGGGATCTTTTCTAATAAGGGCTGATACAAAATCAGCAAATCGCTCAGTATATTCATAGGGAACCTGACGTTTGATAAAAATCTTCAGATAGAAGTAGTTCTGAGGAAAGGACTCTACAAACTGTTTGTCTGCTTCAAGGAAGGCGAAGATACCTGCCAGGGCTATCATAGTGAGGAAAAAAATAAAGAGTAACTTTCTCTTAAATACAGTAACCAGTAGATTCTGATAAATCTTCTCTATCACTTTCCATATCTTCTGTGGTATAGAAGTGTTAGGCCTACTAACCTTTAATTTTCCGATCAGAGCGGGAATTAAAGTTACCGCAATAATAAGTGAAAAGAGGAGAGAAATAATTATCACAATCGAAAGTTGAATAAAAATGTGCTTTAAAATACCGGAAAGGAATAGAATCGGGAAAAATACTACAATGGTTGTAAACGTGGCCGAGAGTACTGCTGGGTAAACATGCTTAAATCTACTATAAAAAAGCTCATCATTCTTATCTGCATAGAGTAAATCAATGACACTTGTTACAACGATAATAGCATTATCAACGATCATTCCTATCGCAAGGCTAAAACCTCCCAGTGTGAGTAAATTAACTGATATGTCCGCTAGTTTCATAAAAATAAAAGTACCGATAATACTGAGTGGGATTGATAGAACAACTATGAAGCTTATTTTCAGATTATAAAGAAACATATATACCGAAAAGACAGTGAATATTATGCCAAGTGCCATTGCAATAATGAGATTTCTCAAGGAATCCTTTATATATACGCTCTCATCAAAAACCTTATAAAAGACAATATCTCCTTCGTATCTTCGGTTAAGAAACGATATCTGCTCATCGATTGCCTTGGATACGTGAATTAGGTTTGATTCAGGCTGTTTGTAGATTAAAAACATGAGTGCACTTTTTCCATCGATAATAAGTCCGCTATGATTTTCTTCTACACCATACTCAATTCTTGCAATATCCTTCAAGAAGACAAGCTTTTCACTTTCCTCCTTCACCACAATATTTTCAAGTTCTCTATAATCGGAAATTTCACTATTTACTCTTACAAGATACTCGAACTTTCCGTCATTAAAGAATCCGACTGAAAAGTCTTTGTTAGTCTGGCCTATACTATCCTTCACCTCTGTAACACTAATATTGTACTTAACCAGTTTATCAGGATTCAGTATTACCTTCACCTCAGGTTTCTGCCCACCTTTTATTTTCACATTGGATATGCCCTCTGTCTTTTCAAGCACTACCTTGATGTCTTTCTCACACATTAAATAAAGCGAACTATCACCGATTCTTTTAGATGACACGGAAATACCTATTACAGCATCAAGGGAAGGTTGGTAACGAATGATTACCGGCCGATTTACCTCTTTAGGAAAAAATGATTTAAGTAAATCCATCTTTTCCCTTAACTCTATATGAGCAACTGATAGATTTACTCCCCACCAGTACGCTACTTTCATCACACTCAATCCTTCTCTTGAAATAGTGTTAACTCTTTTTACCCCTTTCAGAGATAGAACTACCTGTTCCAAAGGAATGCTTATTATATTTTGAACCTCTTCAGGTGATGCATTTGGATAGACGGTGATAACAATTAACTGTGGGTACTCGATATTGGGTATTAGGGAAAAGTCAAGGTAGAAAAGGCTGATAATTCCGAAAACGGCAATTGAAATAAATATAAGATAAATTGGAATCCTGTTTCTGTGGTAGAAGGCCTGTAGTTTCAATCAAGTGGCTCCACGAGGGCTGTTAGTATTGCTTTGATATTATTTCTGCCATTCTCATTAAAAAGATCGTAAACATGCTTCAGATAGTGCACGAACTCCTCTTTTCGCCGGTCTATCTTTGACATGAGCTTGATAAGGGCAACCTGGTAGGGGTTTCTTGGCAGTGTAAGTGAAGCCAGGAGTGGGTCCAGGCTGCTCACCGGTGCATTGTGTGCAAGAAAATTATCCAGGATGAATCCCATCTCAGATGGAGTGAGCAGTTTTTCACAGTCCTTCCCCTCTATTCCAAGGACCTTCCCGAGATATAATTTTGCCATGTTCGCAATGGTAGAATTGGGTTTCAGCCCAATCGCCATTTCTGAAAAGGTTATAACTTCGTCGCTATATTTCTCCAGGTCAAGGTTAAATCCACACACCATTGCATAGTAATACGCATCAGCCAGGTAAGGATATATTTCACAGAAGTCAGTAAATCTTCCAAGTGCTTCGCTGTAGTGGTACTGGGCAAAGTGATAGATCCCTTCCAGGTAATAGAGAAAAAAGTGTTGTGCACCTTCTTTCTTTACACCATCAATAAGGAGCTGGAGTTGAGAAAGGTTATTTCCGCTCAGATAAATGTCAGTGAGTTCCAGGATTTTCAGCGCTTCCGGGAGGAATTGCATTTCTTCGCAGAGCTCATCTATGAGCTTCCTGCTTCGTTCATGAGTCTGTTCATCGTACCCTTCCGTGAGAGTATGAGCAAACATCAGTACCAGCAGAGCGGAAGTCCGGTCCCCCATGGCATGGTAGACCCCAGAAAAATTAAAGATGTCATCCAGCATATAGGGCCTAAGATTTATTATGAACCCCATGAACAAAAGCGCCTCATCGGTTTTACCCTTCCTTAGTAGAATGTTAACGTAGTTTCGCATGGACTCGGGAGTGAATACTTGAACAGGCTTGTTCATATCCTGATAGAAGCTGCTATAATAGGTAAATGCCCTCTCATATTCCTGCATGTTGTAGTAATAATCACCGATCATACGCTCGAACTGGAATGGGTCTCTTATATAGGATTCAGCTTTTCTCTGCTCATCAAAGCCCTCCGGTCGAGTCAGATGAATCTTATCCAGGTCTCTCACAGTGTTTTCCTCATATCCATGGTTAGAGGAGAGACCCTGTGCCGCGCCCATCTTTTCAGTAGTTTTCTTCATCTTTTGAAAGAGGTGTAGGTAGCGGTCGATCTCATCCCCTGGTATTTCTTTTTTCTGATCAATGTAGAGACCGGTTAAAAGGGAGTAGCTTTCATAGGCATCAAAGGGATCTTTCACCCTGTCTAAGTCCTCTTTTAAAAGTATCTCAGCCCTCGCAGGTTTTTCTGTCTCAATGTAAAGGGAAGAAAGGGTGTACAGAACAAAGTGACTCTTGTCCTGGACATAGAGCCCTTCAAGATACTCTATTTTTTCCTCTATCTTATTTAGTTTGATCAAGGATGCTTTTATCTGCTGAATATCCATCTTTCCTTTTCCTGCAAGGCAAATGTGAAAGACACAGCATATAATACAAACCGCAAAGACTAAAACATCGATTCCTATTTTCCGTCTACTATAACTGTGTTTAATCCACCGTTTCAATTGTTAAAAGATCCAAATATGAGTGATTATTATCTACGGAAATAGAGGGATTATACCATGACTCTATAATAATAAAAGTAAAAAGTTATCAAATTTGTGGTGTGAGAATGAAAATTATCAAAGATAATTCTGTGATGGGTGGATAATACCATGAAGGAACTTTTAACATGAAGAGAGTGAGCATGGAAAAATCATCTGCTGTCCAGTATCTCACGGACCTTCTTTGCAAGATCATTCGGAGCAAAAGGCTTCTGTAAAAAGGGTATCCCCTCATCTATAATGCCGTGGCGGACGATTGAATCGTCCGTATAGCCAGATATGTACAACACCTTCATTCCAGGATAGCTTCTTAAGAGCTTGTCTGCGAGAACCCGTCCGCTTATCCCCGGCATAACCACATCTGTGATCAGCATATGTACGGCCTTGCATTGGTACTGTTCTCTCACTTCCAGGGCCTTTTCTCCATTTTCTGACTCAAGAACAGTGTAGCCGTAATGTTTTAGTATATTTGAAATCAGACTGCGCACGATGTACTCATCTTCCACAAGGAGGATGGTTTCGTTACCCCCCTCTGTCTTGTGTCTTGCCTTCGGGATATCATCTTCTTCCCCCGCGTCATCAACCCGTGGAAAATAGCACTTGAATGTCGTTCCCCTACCTGGTTCGCTGTACACCCAGATATATCCTTCGCTCTGCTTTACTATCCCGTACACCGTTGAGAGACCGAGGCCTGTTCCCTTTCCCTTTTCCTTTGTGGTAAAAAAGGGATCAAAGATGTGCTTTTTGGTCTCCTCATCCATTCCATGTCCGGTATCGCTCATTGAAACCATCACATACTTGCCAGGCTGGCCGTTAATTCGGTGCTCAAAATATGCTTCATCCAGGTTAACGTTTTTTGTTTCAATGGTCAGCTTGCCACCTGTGGGCATTGCATCTCTCGCATTCACAGCGAGGTTCATTATTACCTGCTCTATCTGGCCGGGGTCTGCTTTTATCATGCCAAGGTCTTTGTCGAAGAGGGTAAACAGCTCAATATCCTCGCCTATAAGCCTGCGGAGCATCTTATCAATATTTAACACCAATTTATTGAGATTAATTGTTTTCTTCTGCATCATCTGCCTGCGACTGAAAGCTAAAAGCTGCTGGATGAGTGATGAAGCACGATTTGATGAGCTTTTTATCTGCTGCACATATTTTTTCAGCTCTTCATCTAATTTTGAGTTGATAAGGAGTATGTCAGTATAGCCGATGATGGCTGTCAGCAAGTTGTTGAAATCGTGGGCAACACCGCCTGCAAGCCGCCCAATTGCCTCCATCTTCTGGGACTGAAGGAGCTGATGTTCCTTTTGTCTCAGTTCCTCCTCAGCATTCTTGCTCTCAGTTACATCGGTTAAGAAATTAAGTGAAGCAGGCCGGTTTTCCCATGTGATCAACACGGCGCTGTTCTGGAGCCACTTTACCTCACCAGTCTTTGTGATTATTCGAAAGTCATAAACTTCAGGGACCTTCTCCCCTCTCAGACGCTTTTTATAGGTCTCGTATACCAGGCTTTTGTCCTCGGGATGTATAAAATCCGTAAAGGGTATGGATGTCAATTCTTCTGCGGTATACCCGATAATCTTTACAGTACTCGGATTTACGAATTTCAGCACACCGTCCTGCGCCACAACAATTGCCTCTCTTGTATTTTCCACCACGTTGCGGTATTTTTCTTCAGACTCTTTTTTTACCTTTTCGGATTTCTTCCTCTCAGAAATATCCCGAACAAATGCCCACATACCGAGCGGAAGGTCTCCCTCTTTTGCAAGGTAGGTTCGTATCTCAATGGGGAATACTTTACCGTCCTTACGCCGGTACTCTTTTTCGTAGACATCAGAATATCCGCGTGTAAAGACCTGCTCTTCTAAAATCTTTTTCTCATGGGCATGCCATTTCTTAGAGGTAATGTCTTCATAGGTGAGCTTTTTCAACTCTCGAGCAGTATATCCGAGCATGCGCTTGAATGTTGAGTTATACTCCACGATCCTTCCGGACATTTCCACAAATGCATAGCCGTCGCGGCTCCCTTCGTATAATTCACGATACCTTTTTTTGGTTTTTTGCAGCTCGCCCTTTAATTTATCCTGCTCTTTTTCTAGCTTTTGTAGGCGTGCCAGAAGTCTTTTGGTGCTCTGTTTTGCGTCCTTCATGTAACTTCCTGAAAAATCAAAGCTCTTCTATAGAAGTGCCATTTCTCCTTAAAATTCACATTCCTTACACCTAATTATTAGTGAAAATCACATAATAATCAAATCATTCTAAAATTATGTAACTATCAGAGCGGATATGAAGCAAGCTCTGCAAGCTGAAAACGCTCCCCCTTCTCTAATGTGATATGTGCATACAGAGACTGGCCTTTCATTTTATCTATGAGCATGGTAAGTCCGTTACTCCGGGAATCAAGGTAGGGGGTATCGATCTGGCAGGGGTCACCGATAAAAACGACCTTTGTGCCCTCACCTACTCGTGTTGTGTAACTTTTCAATACCTTTACTGCCTGGTTTAAGCTACAACAAAGAATGATGGTTGGAGAGTCAATAATATCTATAATAAATACGTTCCTCAAATGAAAGAGATGGATATAAAAAAACCTTTGTTTTTTAGTAAATGTGAAAGTAATGTTTTTTTATAATACCCTTCTATTTTTATTTGTGTAATGTAAAACTTCGTAAAAGTAAAGTGCGGAGAATCTACATGAAAGCGCCCGATGGGGTGAACGGCAATACAGAAAAAGTTCTTCGTATCCTTTCAGGAGAGCGGAGCTCTTCTTCAGAGTACAGAAGCAAGGTAAAAAGGACCGGAGAGAACGTGGAAGAACTCCTTGATGCCTATTCCCGTGCAGTAATAAATGTTGTCGAAAAGGTTGGATCTGCTGTTGTAGCAATCCTGATCCGCAAAACTAACGAAGCACAAAGATACGGCTATGAAGGTGCAGGCTCAGGAATAGTAATTGCCCCTGACGGATTTATTCTCACAAACGATCATGTTGTGGCGAACACTTCAGAAATAGAGGTTATGCTCACTGAAGGGAGTGCCTATAGCGCACAGGTAATAGGAACCGACCCCGCCACTGATCTTGCAGTTGTCAGAGTATCCGTAAGCTCACTTCCCACCGCAGAGTTGGGAAACTCGGACAATCTTCGTGTTGGACAGCTTGCCATTGCGATCGGGAATCCACTGGGCTTTCAAAACACCGTCTCAACAGGAGTCATATCCGCACTCGGTCGTGCACTGAGGAACAGCTCAGGTAGACTTATTGAGAACATTATCCAAACAGACGTTGCTTTAAATCCTGGAAACTCAGGCGGCCCCCTTGTTGATAGTGGGGGCAGGGTAATAGGAATAAATACTGCAATGATATTCACGGCCCAGGGGATCAGCTTTGCAATACCCGTAAATACCGCAAAATGGGTTGTTGGGGGGTTGGTCAGATATGGTAAGGTGAGACGCGCATTCCTGGGGATTGTCACACAAACTAGGCCGATAAGCAGGCGATTTCAGCGACTTATCGGAAAAGATTCCTCCACTACCACTGAAGTAGTGGTAGTAGACTCACATGGACCCTCAGATAGGGCAGGAGTTAACGTGGGAGATCTCATACTCTCAATTGAAAATGTAACTATCAGTACCGTGGACGACCTGCACAGGTATCTTGCAAAACATCAACCTGGCTTACCGTTGAAACTGAAGGTCTTCCGAAAAGACACAATACTGAATCTTTCGATAATACCAGGTGAAGCCTGATTAGAATATATAGAAGATCTAAACGAAGGTTTCTAAATTATGGGCTCCGAAGAGTCAAACCAGGGAAGCACGCCATGGGATACGGGCAAGCCACAGCCAGTAGTAATTGAGCTTGAAAGAAGTGGATCAATACAGGGAAGTGTGCTGGATATCGGATGCAGCACAGGAGAAAATGCCCTCTATCTTGCCTCCAAAGGTTACCGCGTAACTGGTATCGACTCTTCCCCAACCGCAATCGCAAAGGCGCTGCTCAAAGCCTCGCGGATGAACCTGAAAGTAAGGTTTATAATTTTCGATTCCCTCCAGCTTAAGTATCTTGGTATGGAGTTTGATACGATAATAGATTGCGGTCTTTTTCATCTTTTCACAGACGAAACACGTACTATGTTAGTACAATCTCTGAAACAGGTTCTCAGGCCCGGGGGTTACTATCACCTGCTCTGTTTCAGTGAAGGGGACTATGGTGGTTCGGGACCAAAACGGTTTACAAAAGGTGAAATTTACTATTACTTCAGTGACGGTTGGGAGATAGAGTCAATCAGCAAGAAAAAGTTTGAGACCAATTATGGGAAGGGATGGAATTGGGCGTGGTTCGCTTCCATACTGAAACTCCCATGATCTTCCTGCAAAGAGCCCCTTAATCACGCTCACTTCTTCAGGTAATGGCTTTCAATTTCATAGATCTTTTTTAGCCTCCGCTGGTGGCGTTCCTCACCACTGAACCTGCTTCCAAGGTATGTTCTGACGATATCACGTGCAAGCTCAATCCCTATTATACGGGAACCAATCACCAGAATGTTGGTATCATCGTGCTCCACGCACTGATGGGAAGAGTAGGTATCATGGCAAATTCCTGCCCGAATCCCCGGAAGCTTGTTTGCTACTATGGAGGCACCAACACCGCTTCCACAGATGACTATTCCCCGTTCTCCCTTTTTCTCCACGACCGCCCTGGCAACAGCCTCTGCAAAATCAGGGTAGTCATCTGACCTGTCGTACTGGTGAGCACCCACGTCTACTACCGTATGGCCGAGCTCTTCAACCAGTTCAATGAGAGCCCTTTTTAACTCAAATCCTGCATGGTCTGCGCCCAATACTACTTGCATGTTTCCCCCTCTCTTATTAAAACTCCCGTGCCAGACGGGCTTTAGGTCTTATAGATCAAATACCCTCTGGTCCGTCTACGAATAATCATAAAGAATCTTTATGATTATTCTGCTCCTGGAGCTTAGGAGATTCCCACAAGATGCTGAACGTTTACTGGAAGCCTGTTCAATACCCGTACCTTTTTTCCGAATTTACCGAGGGTTTTCTCCACGAGGACAAAATCAAGACCGGGAATGACTATGTCGTTCCACATGTTTCCCAATCCCCTGATTGCAACATCGAGCATGGTCACGATCTGATTTCCCAGGGGTTTTTCTGAGTTAAGAGTGATGGCTCCGTAAAACTCCTGGCATTCCGTATATCCAGCATTGTGGGTACCAGTGTAAGGTTTCTGCTTTGCAAGATCAATTGAAATACCGAACTTTTTGTTAATCTCCCTCTCCCTTTTTTTGAAGTAATCAACAAGTGCCTGTTCCTGACGCTTTGCGGGTAAGGCCTTTTCAGCTACATCAATGTAGGCTTTCAGACCCACTTGGAAAGCTTCTTCAACGAAATCAAACCAGAATCTTTGCTGAGATGTAATTTTCGATGGATCATCTACTGCAACAACCGAAACCCGCTCGCATGCGGTTAACCCATCCCTTTTTGGACCAATCCCGATATGTACGTAATCTCCCCCTTCTATCTTCCTGTTTAGCGCCTTACCGATAAGAGTGCGGTTTGCCTCACCTGAGGTCACCATCACATCAAATCCAAGCTCCTCCACCCCTAACTCATAGGCAATCGCATACCCCCAGCTTGCGACCTGCGTCTCGTACATGCCTGGCTTCAGGATACCCAGCATCCCTTCGATCATTACATCTGCAATAAGGCTCGCCTCTTCGATGAGCTTCATCTCTGTGTCTGATTTCTCGTACTTGATCTTGTAATATACCTCCTGTGCATTGATGATTTTTTCCCGGCTTCCAAGATAGGCCTCGAGGAATTCATAAATGCCAACAGGGAAAACTTCCCGTGGGGTAAGAAGCGCAATTGCATCAGGCTTTCCACCGGCTGCTTCTTCAATCACATCTTCAACACGCTCTGCATCAATGGGATAATCTTCGTCCGCGAGCTTGAGCATTTCCACCTTGTGAACCTTTGCACCTGACCTTGGCGCAAGCTGCTCTGCAACATAACCTCCTTCCAAACCGGCAAGAATATGAAATCCATTCTTACCAATAACACCGGCAACAGGCTCGATCGAAATATTTGTATTCCCACCAAGGTAGGGAACATCACCGTTATAGTGTTCATCTGAATAGACAATTCCACAGGGAATCCCGAGTTTCTCCAGCGCTAAATAGACCTTCTGCTGCCGTAGGGAGAACTCCTCCTTTCCTATACGGAACTCCCTGTCAAACTCCGGTGCCGAGTTCAAAACCTTCAGAATAAACTCGCTTTCCCTTTTCCACTCCGCTGTTCTCATGTAGGTTCTCCTTTAAAAATTTTTAAAACAAAAAAGTATTAATATCATTCCTTAACCTGATTTTCCCCCGATTCCGCCACAGTGTAATCATATATACAGTTACAGAGTGCCTTGCATATAAGCATCATGATAAGCACCCGGCCAAAATGTAACCCAATTATACACTTGGCTCTCCGATTATTCAATGGTTCATTTCCTCAATCACTTGACCGATTTATCCTTAACTTTATTGGAAAATTTCATGTAAATGTACTATAACAAGGTTTAGGAGGTGAAAAAATGCGAAAAAAACAGGAAATCACTATCTTTCTTCCAGTATTTCTTATTGTACTTGTCATCCTATTTGTAGTAAGCTGTGGATCATTTGAAATTGTCTATGCTCCTCCACCAAAAAAACCTGTTGAAAGAGCTCCAGTTCAGGAGCCGGCAAAAGAACCGGTTCCCTCCAAGGAAGTAGCAGAAGAGGCAGCTCCCTCGGAAAAGACAGTTGAGGAACCGATTCCACCTGCAACTTCTGCTGAAGAACCTGCTTCATCACAAGAGATGGCCAAAACAACGGAAGATCTTGATCTTAAAGATCTTGCTCCTACTCCCAAAAAGACCTCTGCAGAGCGTGTGATCGAAGGTACTGTGAGGATCGACAAAAATAATTATCTTATCTATGATTCAAGGAGTGACATTCTATACAGGCTGGTTGGTCTTAAAAAAGAAGAGAAGACAAGACTCTACCAGTTGAAAGGAACTTCTGTAAATCTCGAGATAAGAGTCGTCTCTACAGAATCTGCAAAGGCCTGGAATGCACAGTTAATAAAGATTATTGAGGAATCTATTTCCGATGAAAAGATCGCTGAAGTGGTACCTTCAGAAAAAGAGACCCACGAAAAAAAGACACAAGAAGAAAAAGTAGCAAAAGCTGAGCAATCACAAGAAAATAAAGTTGAGAAAGAAAAACCTGTAAAAAAGGAGAGGTTAGAAGAAAAAGCCTCCGAGCAGAAGACCACCGAAAAAATTATACAAGAAGAAAAAATAGTAAAAGCTGAGCAACCTGAAGAAAATAAAGTTAAGAAAGAAAAACCTGTAGAAGAAGAGAAGGTTGAAGAGAAGGCAACTTCTGATGTGAAGCAGCCAGAAGAAATCACAATCGAAGGTGTTTTGAGTATAGACAAAAATAATTACTACATTTCTGATCCTGAAAGCGGCATACAATACAAGCTGGTTGGTCTGAATAAGGAAGAAATGAAAAGACTTAAAAAGATGAAAGGGAAAAATGTAAGCCTGGAGATACAGGTTGTTTCCACAGAATCCGAAAAGGTCTTTAATGCGCAATTTGTTCGATTCTTATAAGACTCAAAGGTGTACAGATCGAAGAATTCTGTGAAATTATATTGGAAAACTACAAATTTATTCTTAAACCCGGTTGAAACTACATTTGTACTTCTCAGGAGTACCCGAAGCATGGTATGCATCCCAAGCCAGCGGTTCACCGCCATCGTGTCTTCAATACAAAATCAATGCTGGTATTGTAATTATAAACAAACGTGAAGAATAATTGAAATACCACTCTCTCCAGTAGTATCAACGAGAACATTGGTATTCTCTGCGAGCTTCTCTCCCCCACATTCTCCCCCAGCCAGAAAAATCTGATAAAAATATATCAGGACGACAATTTCAAACCTTACAAAACTGTAATGTTCATGAAAGGATCAAGAAAGCTTTAAGCCCTATATTGATACCTGAAAATAGAAAAGACATAGAGATCTAAAAATTAATTGAAGAAACAATAGTAATGACATGCTTAGAAATAGAATACAGCAGTTACAAATAGGGACAAATAAAGAGGAGGGTTAGATCATGAAGAGCAGAAAAAACATGTATCTTTTTATCGCTGCTGCGGTTGTTGCAGTATTCTTTGTTTTTTCAGCAATGGGAGTACGGCCCAACCGGCAGGAGGCACAGGAACCATCACCCGCTAGTACCATAGTCATCAAGGATGAGGGTGGCTTCACCAATGCAATTAGCAAGGTCGCTGATGAGTTGATGCCCACCGTGGTACACATCGACATCACGGGGAGCGTGGTTCAGCAGATTCCACAGTTCAGATCTCCCTATGGAAACGACCCATTTTTTAGGTACTTCTTCGGCCCACCTCAACAGAGAGAGCAAAGGGTGCCTATAAGAGCTCTGGGAAGCGGTGTCATTATCAGCAAGGATGGGTACATTATTACTAACAATCATGTTGTTGAGCACGCCGAAACGATCGAGGTCGAGCTCTACGATGGGACAAAACAGGAAGCAAAGCTCATTGGGACAGATCCAAGTACAGACCTCGCTGTGGTGAAAGTCGAACCAACACCTGGAATGAAGTATGCACGACTGGGTGATTCGGACAAAGTAAAGGTTGGGGAGTGGGTCATTGCAATAGGATCTCCCAGAGGATTCGATTGGACCGTTACAGCAGGGATCATCAGTGCAAAACACAGGACAGGAATCGGTGCTCTTGGTCCAACCGGATATGAAGATTTCATCCAGACAGATGCTTCGATCAACCCGGGAAACAGCGGAGGACCTCTTATCAACCTGAATGGAGAGATTATTGGTATTAACTCTTTGATAATTTCAGCTTCCATGGGGTCTGAAGGGATGGGTTTTGCCATTCCTTCAAATATGGCAAAAGACATATCTGAATCCATTATAAGCCACGGGAAGGTTGTGCGAGGCTACATGGGAGTAAGCATTCAGGACATTACCCCTGAAATGGCAAAGAGTTTAAAGCTGGAAAAACAAGTTAGGGGTGCTATAGTGACGGATGTTGTTTCAGGGGGACCTGCGGAGAAAGCAGGCATTGAACAGGGAGATGTTATCGTTCAGTATGATGGAAAGAATATCGACAATGTGGCGGAGCTTCGCAACCTTGTTGCGTCCACAGATCCAGGCTCCACAGTGACGGTAAAAATATTAAGAAACCGCAAGGAGATGGAGCTGAGGTTAAAGGTAGAGGATCTTGCAAAAGCTCCCCAACTTTCAATGCTTCAGTCGGGAGATGAGAGGTTGGGATTGGCTGTTCAAAAGGTTACTCCTGAAATTGCTAAGGAAATGGGATTGAGAAAAGCCTCAGGAGTTATAATTACCACTGTTGCTCCTGAAAGTGTGGCAGAACAGGTGGGTCTTGCAAAAGGCGATATTATCTACAGGATTAACAATACTGAAGTGAACGATCCAGAAGAGTTCAGTAAGCTCATCGCTGAGGCAGCAAAGGAAGGCGGAGCGCTTCTCCTTGTGAGAGATGTGCGTACCGGTAATGTAGGCTTTCTCACGGTGCCTTTGAAGTAAACTACTTTTATCAGTACAGGGAGGCCACACCCCCTCCCCATGTGAGCTGTATCGGCCCTTTTCCTTCTATGGGTGGGCCGATGCAGCTTTTACTATCTATCCATAGAGTTTCCACCTAGATAAGAGCAAATCGCTCGTAATGTATATGGGTTTTTGACACTCCTAGATGCTGGAGGGCCTGAATCACGTTATTCATCATGACTGGAGGTCCGCATATAAAGTACTGAGCATGAGTCAGGCCTCCCACGTATTTTTGCAACATAGGAGCATCAAAATATCCCTTTTCACCCTCCCAATCCTTTTGCACGGACATAACGTGAACAATCTTCAGCGACCTTATACCCGATGAAATTGCATCTAGCTCTTTCCTGAACACGATATCCGCCTCTGTTTTATTTCCCCACAGGAGAAGAATTCTCTTTTCGAGCTTTTTATCATAAATGTACCGGAGCATGCTCATTGCAGGTGTTATTCCAATACCACCACATATGAAAACCAGGTCACGGGCATCGTGGTTGAGAAAGCTGAATACCCCGTATGGTGCATCTATATAGGCACTGTCAGAGGTCGTGGTTTGACCAATTGTTGCAGTAAAATCACCTACAGATTTTACGGTGATGGAGAGCTCGGTACCAGTCGAACTTGAGGAGATGGTAAAGGGATGGGACTCTGAAACCTTACCACCACGATTGAGCCTTAAAATCATGAACTGGCCTGGTTTGTAGGATAGTTCCCTGCCTTTGAAATAGATACTCCATGTGTCGTGGGTTTCTTGCAAAACGCGACTGACTTCATACGGGTATTTTCTTACAGAAAGCCATAACCACGATCTATATACAAGCACATACACATAGAGTGCACCCAGAACGATCCAGTAAGTTCTCAAAGGCTGAAGTTGCACGCTGCTTCCAAGAAAAAAACTGTGAATAAAAGCAAGCGGTAGCAGCACGTAGTTTACCCTGTGTATGTTCTTCCATACTTCATACTTTAGCTTCCTGGCAATGATCACGGCTGCGACAGTTACCACAAGAATTATCAGAGTAAATATTCCCACTGTCTTCAAAGGGTATAGAATGAAACCAGTGCCCTGAAGCGCATCAAAGATAAACAGAGCAATCGGATGTAAGAAAACCAGTATAAATCCTGATATTCCGCAGGTCTTATGAATCCGAAAAAGTCGATCCAGTCCGACCCCCCTTTCAAGCCACTTTATCCTAGAACTGAGTATGTACTGATATAGGAGTAATAAAAAACCTGCAAGTGCGAGGAGTTTTCCTCCGCTATAGAATTGTACATCCCAGGTCACTCCCTTTGGCATCCAGACTGCCCAGAAGACAATTGGGAATGCAATGCCCAACCCCATGACGAAGAGCATAAAAAACTTTTTCATTTTATAAACCTCACAAAATTGTCTTGTTTCCTACATTATCTTTTTATACTACTCTATCACCTGAAATTATGTCAAGAATAATGATTATATTTATGGATTATATACATGCAGTATGAGTCACACACGTGAAACTCAGATAGAAATATTGATTGCTTTTTTTAATTTAACGTGTTTGTCTATTACTCTGCTTGACAATTGGGGAGCTCCACAGTATCCTTTTTCCTGATTTTGATAGAGGAAATGGCAGTAGTTCAAAAAGGTACAAAATACTGGATGAGAGGAACACCGATTTAGAGGTAATACTGAGGGGATTCGCCAAAGAGTTGCTTGCATTTCTTGAATGTTCAGAAAAGAGCGGATATCCGCTCTTTAAAGAGGATGGCCTTTCGATCAGGGAAGTAAGAGCTTTGATTTCAATACAAGGAGAGGAAAAATGAGCTGGAAGCTTCTGTATCTTATTATCAGTATTCTGTGTTTGATTGCGGGAATATGGAGGATCACACGCCGCGGGTACACCTTTCCCGGACTCGTCGGCGTTCTTTGGTTTTTCATTGTACTCTTTCTGTTTTATCTACCCGAAGTCTACAGTTTCGTGGTGATAAAAGGGGTCCCTACCTTTGGCAGGTTTCTCCATTACATCATACTGCCTGTTTTCATCATCCTGGGTTTCTATGAAGTCAGGCAAAAACGGTAAAGGCCTGTAAAAGAATGGCTTATTCTACAGGCCATTAAACCATAGTTTCCGTCTTTACAGGCTCTTCTTGCAGAAATACCAGTCCTTGCACTCAACCTTGCTGTCTTTTACACGCTCTTCGGCCATCTCCTGTGTATTCGGCGGTGGTACGATTACCTTTTCACCGGGTTTCCAGTTTGCAGGCGTTGCAACCCCATGCTTATCGGTAGTCTGCAGGGCCTGTATTAGGCGCAAGATTTCCTCCATGTTTCTCCCTGTTGTGAGCGGGTAATAGATCATTGCCCTAAGAATCTGCTTATCATCGATGACAAAGACACACCTGGAAGTTTCGGTTTTGCTCTCCCCCGGCATGACCATTCCATAAAGGGTCGCAACCTCCTTGTTGAGGTCTGCGATCACCGGGAAGGTTATTTTCTGGCCCAGTTTCTCTTCCACGTTCCTGACCCAGGCTATGTGAGAGTACACACTATCAATACTCAATCCCATGAGCTCGCAATTCAGCTCCCTGAGCTTTGGATGAAGCTGTGCAAAGGCAATGAACTCGGTCGTACATACAGGGGTAAAATCTGCCGGATGAGAAAAGAGAATCACCCAGGACCCTTTGAAATCCTCAAGCTTGATCTTACCGAAGGTGGTCACCGCTTCAAACTGGGGTGCAGGCTCACCGAGACGTGGCATCCTCACAGCAGGTTTTTCCTGTACTTCAGTGACTTGTTCCACTGTAAAACCTCCTTAATCTATGATTATCAAAGTAACGAATCTCTTTTTAAGTAAAATATTTGCTTTCCCACTCCCGGACTAGTATATATTTCAATAATGCGACTTTTTTCTATTACCAAAAGGAGTGTCTGATGATAAGTCTAAAGGGAAAAGTAATCTACCTGACAGGTGCGTCAAAAGGCATTGGACGTGCCACAGCCCTTCTACTTGCCGAACAACATGCACGGCTCGCCATCTGCGGCCGTGACACCCGGGCATTGGGGAAAGTGAAGGAGATGATCGTGTCATCCGGAGCCCCTGAGCCCTTTGTCATGAGCTTTGACCTATCCCACGAAAAAGATATACTTTCCTTTTACCAGAAAGCAAAAGAGTGTTTTGGTCCTCCTGACATCCTCATCAACAATGCAGGTTTTAATCCACGAAAAACGCTCATCCAGGATGTCACCACAGAGGAGTTTGACAGTATCATCGCGGTTAACCTCAGGGCACCCTTCATCCTGATGCGTGAGGCAATACGCGACATGGGAGAGCGGAAATCAGGGCACATCGTCAATGTGCTCTCAAGTGTCTGTCATTTTGACATCGAGCTAATGGGCGCATACACAGCCGCAAAAAAGGGCCTTGAGGGGCTCACCGATGTGTTCAGGAAAGAAGTACTGGACTTCGGTGTACGTGTAACCTCGATATATCCAGGTGGGACAGATTCAAACTTTCGACCCGAGCCCCGTCCTCAGTATATGAGACCGGAAAGTGTCGCCCGGGCAATAATCGCAGCTCTCACTCTTCCAGAGGATCTTGTGGTTCATCATTTCACCTTCCGTCCAATGTCGGAAAAGAACTTTTGACACAGTGAAACTCCACATCAGAAACAAATGAAAACCTGTTCTTTTTGTATTATAATTTGTGATGGATCATTTAACCGAAAGGAGCTTATATGGGTGAATATTTTGAAAATTTACCTCAAAACATCCAGGTTCATGTGAAAGAAATTACAAAATCTTCTGGTCTGCCAGAAGGGGAGGAATCTATCGAGCTTATCTCCAGAGCATGGCTGGAAAAAAGAAGGATGTTCGAAGAGCAAATACGGAATCTGCATATGGAAGAAATAGACCACCTTGAGAAAGATGACCCAAGGGGTGCCCTCATGCTTACATATTCAGGCTCCCTGCTCAGCATGAGCATCCTCACCAGTGGGAGCCGAGGGGTGGAATATGCAAGTATAGGATTACGAAAAGATGTACCAGCCTCCCTGCAGAAGGAAGCCACTCGTACCATCGGCGACATATGTGTGGACCACGTGCTAGAGTTTGAGAACGGTCCTATTAAGAAGAGCTCTCCTATTCTGAAAATTGCAGTATGTGCCCCAGATGTGACCCCTGCGGAACAGGAAAAAAGAATCCGGGAAGCTACCATCTTTCTGACAAATGGCTTTGTCAAGATCAACAGAACCTATATCAGCCCTGATGAAAGCATACCCGATCAGTTCAACTCGAAGGCAGTGGTGTCGTATATCGCAGCGAAGAACGACATCTCTCAGAAGTTTGCAAAACAGATCCTTGAAGACTACACCAATGTGATTGAAACTGGAATGCTTTTGGGTGCTCAGGTTCCTATCAGAAAAATAGGAAAGTTGTTTCTTAAAAAGAGAGTTGCTCAAAAGGCGCGGGTATTAAGAAATCCTGCAACTGGTGAGGAAATCACTGTGAAAGCGAAACCGGAAAGTTACGTTCCAAAAATCTCATTCAGCAAAGCCCTGAAGGAAAAGGCTGAAACCATCTCACTCCCGTAGTGCGACCTCTGCCTGATTTACAACAAGCATTTATCTTTTTCCTTTTTTTGAGGATTTTTTACGATGAGTTTTCTTACCAACATCCTCGATTGTAGTAACACCTGCGTCAAAGACAACCTGGGTGTCCCCGAGCTTTATAAGATCACCTGACCTTAAAACCTTTGTCTTTACCGGTCTATTATTTATCATAATCGGGGCCTTCGCAGACGAAATTGTATACACGCCATCTTTCGCGGTAATCTTCGCCTCAGTCAGCTTAATCTTCGGATCACCGCTGATTGTCACATCGGAAGACTCACTCCCGCCTATGGTGATTGCGGACCTTGCCTTTGTAACGGGTAATGTATGTACCTGGGTCTTCCTGCCCGCAAGGGTATGAACGGTAAGGTTAGGAGCCTCTTTCTTGTGTTCAAACTTGATCAGAGAGAGCACCCAGAGCAATCCTGCTGCTATAGGTATAAAGAGAAACGTCAGAAATCCAAGTCTGTCCTGGCCGAAACCAAAAATCGTCCCCGAAAAATATGATCGCTGTGCTTCGGATTTCACTCCATCTGCACTGTAGACCACCTTCACAATTTTCTTTTCAGCGGGTCTCATCTCTGCGGCATAGATTAAAAGATATTCATGAAGAATCTGCTCACGTATCAAATTATAGAGATTCTTGAGTTGTCCTGGATCATACACCCAAAAGTATGCTCCGCCAGTTTCTTCTGCAATACGTCTGAGGTTCTTTCTGTCAGCTTTTGCGCTCAGTCCAATGGTAAACACAGAGATCCCTTCCTGCTGGGCATATTCAATTGCTCCATCAATCCCATACCGCTTTGGAAAATGGGGATTATCTTCGAGTGGAAAATCCTGGCCATCGGAAAGAAGGATTATTATTTTCCTCCCCCTGTGGGTTCTTAAGTAGCCCACTGATTGATAGAGAGTTTCATAGAGCTCCGTGTATGCTTCTTCTTCTGCTGGTTTTTTGATACCCTGAAGAACCCTTGCTACCTCACCCTTATCATTTGTGAGCTTTTGCTTTGAATCCATTTTTACATTGAAGGAAATGAGTCCCACTCTGTCAAGGGGGTTTTTGATCTCATTCAGCAGGGATGAAACAGCCTCCTTTGCGTAGGTTATCCGCCATATGCGCTCATCAGGAGAGTTTTTTATTCTTCCGCTCCCGTCCCAGTACATGCTTCCTGAATTGTCAAGCACCAGCAGGAGTTTTATCCCCTGGTTTATATTTACTCCACGCTCAAAGGCAGAAATCTCCCTCTGGTTCCCCATCTCGTAGAGCACGAAATTTTCCTCTGTGAGATTTGGAACCGGGTTCCCCTCTCGATCGGTAACACTAACATACACCTTTACTTTCTGATTTATCAGGAGTGTTGAGTTATCAATCTGTGAAATCCTCGCGGTATCGCACAATGCGTTAGAAAAGCTCAGGTGGAGAAGAAAACCCATAACAAACAGTACGACCCAGTATTTATATTTCACACACCGACCTCCATTAAATAGCCCTAGTTTGTGTAATCACAATAAAATAGTCCAAACTTTTCCGGAGGAGTTAAAACTCCTTACATACAGTACTATTATTTAACAGCAAAAGATCACACGTTGACTTTATTTTCTTTTGAACAGGAATTGAGCATCGCCGATACGGATCACATCGCCGTCCTTCAATTTAGTGCTGCGGGTTTTATCATCATTTACATATGTGCCTGTTTTTGACTCCGCATCTGTCAGTATAAAATTATTTTTCTCCCTTTTAATAATGGTGTGAACATCGGAGACTTTCCCATACCCGCTCAATCCGATTTCTGTTACAGGTGATTTCCCTATGTTTGTCAGTTTCTGAGTGAGTAAAAACTCCCTGTTCTTTGACTTTCCACTTAAAAGTAGGAGCGAAGCCTTTGCCAGTTTGTTTTCCACAAAGCCATAAAAAATCCCAATGAGGAGGCCAAGCACAAGAAAACCCACCCCACGGGCATACCAGCTGTTTGGAGAAAAGAGGTTTATGTACTCAACTACAAGCCCACCAAGAAAGCCACCACTGAGCCCTCCGATCACCCCGTTCCGAATTTTACTTCCCGATCTGCTTCTGATGCCATGAACCATACCGATGCACCCACCAAATAAAGCCCAGCCGATTGCCCTAGAAAGGGGAAAACCGATCTTCTGTATGCTGTGAGCCGAATGGAAGAACGCTGTTCCAAGCACCAGTAAAACGGCCTGTCCTGCAATAAATCCAATGACTCCACCAATCACTCCCGTCACCACACCAATCCCCATACCGGTCCTGATTTTCATCTTTGACACTGAAATTATACCTTCACTTGTGCCAAAGCCTCCTCCCATGAACACTCCAGCGCACACTCCCAGGGCAATATTGAATAGAAGTAAAGTGGGAAAGGCTGACTGGTAGAAAAGGATGAGCTCAATAAAAGGCCAAGCAAGAACTCCAGCAAGAATTCCAGTACACCCAAAAAAGAATATTCTTATTATAAGCGACATACCTCACCCCGTTACTATCTCTATTCTACATATATTTTCTTTTCATCTTTATTATAGGAGACCTTGAGCCTAATCAGCCCTTCAGGCTTCACGGAAAATTGATAGTTCTCAATACGCTTCTTGTCCTTTATCACTGTCAAAAGGTAGTTTCCCTCGGGCAAGAAAAACTCCTTTTTCCCTACTATGGTCTGCCCATAACTCACAAAGTCCTTTTCTTTTTCTCCCAGATAATTTTCTTCTCTCCCGTCTATAAGAAGTCTCAATCCCTCATAATCACTCTCAACCACAAGTTTTCCTGGCTTCTTTATCAGGCCCACTTCAACCCTCACTACATCGAGCTCATTTTCTACGTAAAAGCGAACGGTCTCAGGATAATAGGAATGCGCCTCAAACCGAAATGAATAATGGCGCCCTGAAGTAATATTGTTGAGCAAATACCTTTTCAATCTCGAATTGCTCTGATATCTCTTCCAGTCGATCCACCTATCTCGCTCCTTCAGATAGAAGAATATATCCGAAACCCTATACAACGAGACGCCTGTTTCACTGTTGTAAACACGAGGAAGAATGGTGACAGGTTTGGGCTTGGTCCCACGCAGTTCGAAACTCAGCACCTGCTTCTCATAGGTCTTGACGTTCTGTTGTTGCACAGTGCGCGGGTTCAAATAAAATGTTTTGAAGAACTTGGCGTTT
>Ga0209636_10000719_pt1 | contig 32975 bp, 28 predicted proteins | sample DeeMarSWOR152_54_FD_187464 | JGI IMG/M metagenome (GOLD analysis project Ga0209636, IMG submission 187464) | Marine sediment microbial communities from White Oak River estuary, North Carolina - WOR-1-52-54 (SPAdes) (version 2) | ecosystem: Environmental > Aquatic > Marine > Intertidal zone >...
GGCAGCCGGAGACTCGGGGGTCCGCGTCTGGGAGGGCGCGGTTTGGTCTCAGGTGACTCCGCCTTCGCCGGAGGCAACTTGCAGGGACCTTGCCTCAGACGGCTTGGGCAATCTTTGGTGCGCGTCTTCGGAGGGCCTCCTCTTATACGACGGCGTAGGTTGGCAGCAGATCGAGCCTCCTGGGCCCGCGTACAACTATGTCGAGGACATCTCCGTGTTTCCGGACGGAGAAGCCTGGGCCGCCACACGTTCCAACGCAGCCGCCATGAGGTTCGACGACAGCGAGTGGATTCTCTACGACAACTCAACTAGCGGCGGTCAGTTTCAATTTAACTGGCTCTTTTCGGTGCTCGCTTCTGACGCCGGAACGGTTTGGTTCGGCCACTGCTGCTGTCCGAGCTGCAGGGTAGACAGATTGACAGATCCAGGTGGAACGGAAACCTGGGATGCCTTCTCCTTCATCAATTCCAAGGACATTGTTGAGGACGCCTCGGGCGTTGTCTGGTTCTCCACAGACGCCCACGGAATATACGCGTATGACCCGTCTGACTCATCCGAACGGAACATCCTTCCTTCATTGGGAAAGCTCTCTTCCAATCGGGTCGAAACCATTTCCCCTGTTAGCTCAAGATTGCGCTGGATCGGGCACGCCCTTGCGGGCGTCGACCTGTGGGACGACGCAGGCACCGTTCAGGAGGCGGACGATATCTGGAGACGTTTCACCACCACTGACGGGCTCATAAGCATGAGCATTACCTCCTCGGTGCTTGTGGGTGATAGGGTGTATTTCGGGACTCCTTCCGGAATCTCGGTTTTCCAGGATACCCTTTGGCTCAGGGATTTTGATGCTGTGTCTCTCTCACCGGCTTCAGCTCAGGTCAACGACTTGGCAGCTGATGCACTCGGCAACGTGTGGGCGGCGACTTCAGGCGGCGTGGCAAGGATAGGGACTTCTGGGGACGTCACGGTATACAGGCGCTCAGAATCCGGTCTTGTTGATGACCAGGTGCGTTGCGTGGCCGTTGATAACACCAACGGCAGAGTGTGGTTCGGGACACCGACGGGCATTTCAGTTCTCCACGCCTGGGTTCCGTCTGGGGGACAGAGTCTTGATGATGCTTACGTGTATCCGAATCCGTTCAGGCCCGACCGCGGTCACACCGAGATCCGTCTCGGCGGGATTCCCTCTGCCGCTGAAGCTTGGGTTTACGACCTCGCGGGACGCAGGTTGAAGACTCTAGGTACTGTAGATAACCGTGAAGAACTCTGGGACGGACGTGACGAAGACGGTGGCCCGGTTCCGGCCGGAGTTTATTTGATAAAACTCAAGATCGGAAACGCCACCTGCATCAGAAAGGTAGCTGTCATCAGGTGATGCCAGACGTCGTCGAGCTAACTCCCTCTGTCAGGAACGAAGTCTCGGAAGAGAAGTGGGACCAGCTGTTGGATGGTTCCCAGGGTGCCACGGTTTTTCACACTTCTGAATGGGCGCAGGTTCTCAGCGCGACCTTCAAAGACTTGAAGGTCAGATACATCGTGATTGAGGACCAACTAGGGCGCTACGTGGCGGGGATGCCCTTCGCGGTCAGCAGGAGCCTCCTCGTCTCAACGTATCGCTCAATGCCTTTCGGCACATACGGCGGCCCGCTTATTGTAAGAGGTCTCGAAGACGATGCTGCGGTCTTTGTCGGCACTTCTCTTCAGGGCGTCACCAGGGGCCTTCTTCCGTTCTCTTTCAGCTGCGTGCTTTTCGATACCCCCGTGATCGTAGAGAGGGCTCTTCAGAACGCTTTTCTAGGTGGCACTCGCGAGAAGGTCTCCACACATCTGATAGACCTGGATGAGGGATTCCAGAAGCTGTGGGACTCTTCCTTCGACAAGGAAACCAGAACTTGTGCGCGAAAGGCCGAGAGGAACGGCGTGAGAGTCGAGGAGAATGCGACGGAGCAGGCGGCTCAGATTCTGTATTCTCTTTACAAGAAACAGACTGCTCTCTGGAACCTGAAGAGGGTCTATCCTGAGCGTTTGGTGTCCGAGATTATTGACCGCATGGGGGAGAGAGCGCGAGTCTGGATTGGCATGCTGGACGGCGAACCGATTTGTGCAGTTCTGGCGTTCTATTTTCAGGACACGCTCATGGCATGGCTGAGCGGTCAGAATGAGGAGAGTAGAAAGCTCCGTGCGAGCCACCTTGTGTACACCGAGATACTAAAGCATGCCTGCGCGAACGGCTATTCGGTTTTCAATTTCGGTGCAAGCGGAAACCTTCAGGGCGTTCGCTACTTCAAGGAATCATTCGGCGCAAGAGAATACTTCTATTCAGTCTTTACTAGTGAATCCAGCTTGTTCAAGTTGGCGAGAAAGCTCAAAAGAGCTGCAATCGGGACTTAGCCCCAATCGGGGATTGCTCCGGGTCACCGCTTGCAGATTGCCGTAAGGAGCCCCGTTCTGGAAATCGCCAGGGACAGTGTAAGAACCTTCGTATCTAGGATCTTTTCACTTGCGACCGGAGCGGGCCTAAGTGTTCTTATCGCCCGGTGGTTGGGTCCCGAAGGGCAGGGGTTGTACACTCTTTGCGTGACGGCTTCGCTCATCGCGGCTTTCTCTGTCAACTGTGGCATCGGGCTTTCCAGCGTCTACTTTCTTGGTAAGAGACGTTTCGCTGCTGGCGAAATCGCCTCGGTCTCTCTGGGGTACGCAGTATTGGGAGGCCTCCTGGGCTTCGCCGTCGCTTCGGGCATCGTAGCTCTCATAAAGATACCCGGGCTCACCCACGTACCGACAGGGGCACTCGTTCTGGGTTTCGCCGCGATTCCTCTCTTCAACCTCTCCGAGTACTATTTCTACTTTTTAATCGGCTCTGACAGGATAAAGCACTTCAACATAGCGTCTGCCTCGCGAAACGCCCTTCAGCTTCTTCTGGTGATTTCCCTAGTAGTGGCGGCGGGGCTCGGATTGACGGGGGCGGTGCTTTCCTGGGTTCTGGGCCTGTTTCTTGTCGCTCTCATCTCGTCAGTTCTTGTCGCAAAATGCGCAAGGATCAGGTTTGTCCTTAAGTTGGATATCGTGAGAGCCTCTGTATCTTTTGGGATAAAGGGATACCTTTCTCGCATCGCCTCTTTTCTTTACTACCGCATCGATCTGTTTATCGTGAGCTATTTCTTGGGAGCCCAGGCCGTCGGACACTACGCCATCGCGGTACTGATCGCCGAGCTACTGTGGAACATTCCGAGCTCGCTTGCCCCGAGTGTTATGTTCAAGAGTGCGTCCGAAGATTCGGTGGGCAGAGACCATCTTACGGCTTCGGCGTGCAGGCACGCACTCTTAATCTGTGTTGTCGCGGCAGGCGGCATCGCACTGCTGGCTCGTCCGCTAGTCGGATTTGCATTCGGAAAGGAGTTTTTGCCTTCGGTATCACCTATGCTCGTGCTCCTTCCGGGGACGGCGTTTCTGAGCGTGGGGAGCATCCTCGCAAATGACTTCGTCGGCAGGGGAAGGCAGATTATGAATTCGATTGCCGCCATCATAACCCTCGTGATAAATGTACCCTTGAACTTCGTTCTGATACCGATCTGGGGCATAAGTGGGGCCGCAGCTGCTTCTGCATTCTCCTACTGTGTGGGCACGGCTGTCATGATTGTCGAGTTTATCCGCTTGACCGGTCTGAGTCCGGCAGAAGTCCTGCTCCCCAGGGCGAGCGATTTGCACGCCTACTTCGACTTTGCGAAGGATTTTTTGAAGAGGCAATGATGCCTGTGAGAATCTCGACAAGGCCGTGGTGAATATGAGTCCTAACAACGTAGCCAACACGAACGGTATCCGCCGGAGGTTTTCTGCGCGGACGGTGAGCGTCAAATGAATGCCGCTGAGAAGAAAGTACTGATGTTGGCCTATTTCTTCCCGCCTCTGGGGGGAGGTGGAGTCCAGAGGACTTCTAAGTTTGTCAAGTATCTTCCGGACTCCGGCTGGACTCCGGTTGTGGTTACTGTCAAAGAGGGCGCTTACTGGGTGAGAGACAGGACACTTCAGGAGGAGTTGCCTCCTGGACTGGACGTGGAGCGGACATCTTCGCCGTCCGTTTTCGGCGTGCTTAGGTTTATCCCAGGTGGCGGGATGAAACGAGGCAAGGCAGCTGAGGGCGCCGGAGGCAAACGCTCGGGTGCGATGTTTTCCCTTCTGAGGAAGCTTTCGAGTTTCTTTCTTGTTCCTGACCAGTACGTCGGATGGGTTCCGTTTGCAGTGGCTGCTGCCGTGCGCTGCATGAAGAGACACACTATCTCGGTGCTGTACTCCACGTCGTCTCCGGACAGCACGCACCTGGCTGCCATGGTTGTCAAACGCTTGTACGGAAAACCTTGGATTGCGGATTTTCGCGATCCGTGGACCGAGAGACTTACCTTCCACGCGCCCACACCGTTTCACCGGGGCCTTCACGGGTTCTTGGAGGGCAGGGTGGTTAGATGCGCGAATGGTGTGGTCTGCACATCCGAGGAGACAGTGCGCGACTTCATGAAAAAGTATCCTCTGATTCCGAGAGACAAGTTCGTTGTCATCACAAACGGCTTTGATCCAGACGATCTCCGAGAGGAGGTTCCGCTGCGAGAGGAGTTCACCATAACTCATACAGGGAACCTCACGGGAAAGAGGAACTGTTTCGACTTTCTGGAAGGATTGAAGATTTTTTTGGAAGAGAGGCCCGAGGCACGGGCGAAAACAAAAGTTTTCTTCATCGGACCCCGTGACAGGGAGAACGAATTGAGAGCTGCCCAGCATGGTCTTCTGGACGTCGTGGCCTTTCAGGATTCTTTGCCGCACAACGAGTGCGTGCGACTCCAGCTTTCTTCTCATGTTCTCCTCCTGATAGAACATCAGAGCCGCAGGGGAGCCCTGATTTATCCGGCCAAAGTCTTCGAGTACGTGGCCTCCGGCAGGCCCGTTCTTGCGCTCGTCCCCGAGGGCCCGGCTTCGCGATTCGTCAGGGACACGGGCGCCGGCAAGGTTCTCTCTACTTCAAGTCCCACCGCCATTTCTGAGGCCGTCTCCTCCTTTTTCTCGGCTTACGAGGCCGGAAAACCCCTGGGCGGTGCCAAAGACAGGACGGCACTCACCCCCTACGAGAGACCCCGATTGACAAGAGAACTGGCGAGACTGCTGGATGAGCTGCGGGCGCGCCAGTCGGCCCGTCACAGCGTGTAAGCTGGCCTCCCTAGCGGATCCCCGGGGATCTGAGGCAGCAGTTCGTGTTCCTCTGCCCGAGAGGACACTTCCTTAAACCGTTGCCAGATAAAGGGCGATGCTGGTAGGCACCGAAATCTGACTTTTTTTTCGGTCGTCCGACTTTTTTTGTTGACACTCCAAGGGAGAGGTCTGTAAGATGCGCGGGTGGGGAAAAGTGGGGAATTGTGGTGAGAAGGTGCAAGCGGTGGTGTTTGATGGAAGAAAGGTTCAGCGAGAATCATTTCAGGCGAAAACTAGATTCTGTGGGAATCAAGTTCGATGGAAATTGGATTCAAGGGAAAATTCACACACAACATAGATCACAAGGGCCGGGTAAGCATCCCGTCGACTCTCAGACGAGCGTTGCCGCGCAAAGCACGCGGCTCTTTCGTTGTCATGAAGGGACTCGACGGGTGTTTGTTTCTTTACCCACGAAGCGAATGGGAGAGGGTACAGCGCAGGCTCAAGGGGCTTCCTTTCTGGAAGGCCGACACAAGAAGGTTTTCGAGAATCTTTCTTGAGAATGCCTATGACGTTGAAGTCGACACACAGGGACGCGTCAAGATTCCTCAGGAGTTGTTGGAGGTTGCAAAGTTCAAGAAGGAAGTTCTGTTCCTGGGCGTACTGGACAGGATTGAGATCTGGAATCCAAAAATCTACGCAAAATACTTGAGTGAACGCAAGGGAACACTGGAAGAGGCCGCTGAAAAGGTCTTTGTTCCGAGAGAGGGTGACGCTGACTGAGAGACTGAAGGAGGTTAAGGGTCAGCGGGAAAATGCAGTCAGGAAAGAAGACTGCAGAACAGGACGGGACCGCGAGAGAACACGGGTGACTGAGAGAACTGTAGGACACAACAAATCCGCATTCACGATGCGAGTGCATGAGGCCGGGGCTCTAGGAGCCGTAGTATTGGAGGGGAGGTTATCTGTCAGCAACGTCGAAGCTCTGACAGGCCGTCTCGCAAGGCTCTTCACATCAGGGAAGTCCGCCATCATAATTGACTTCTCAAGGCTCAAGCACGCCGACTACAGAAGCCTTCCCTCCTTTACCTCTGCACTCAAGAAGCTAGCCAGAGCCGGCTGCCACATAACTCTCTGCAATCTAAGCAATTACGTCCTTAACATCTTCGACGCGTTTGGCTGTCGGGAGGGGCTGGACATCTACGGAAGCAGAGAAGAAGCGGCGCGGGCTCTGAACATCAGTCTGACCCGGTCGTGCAGCTCTCGGACGTCTCGGGTGAAAACACTCTCTCCAGCCATGTGACGAAATGCCTCAGAGCTACCTGGGAAAGCGACAACCCCACGTTCCCGTGATGGTACGGGAGGTTCTGTCGCTCCTAGTCCATGACCCCAATGGCATCTACGTGGACTGCACCGCGGGTTGTGGAGGACACACTGTCGCCATTCTAGGAAAACTCTCTCACCAGGGCAGGCTCATAGGGTTGGACAGGGATAAAGACTCGCTCCTTGTCGCCAATGAGAAGCTTAAGGCATTTGGTGAAAGAGTTTTCCTCTTTAATAAGGATTTCCGAAAGCTGCCCGACGTTCTGGAAGAGCTTTCGGTGAAGTCTCTGAGCGGTGTTCTCTTCGATCTGGGACTCTCTTCTTACCAGCTTGGTTTGAAGAGGGGTTTCAGTTTTCAGGAAGAGGCCCCGCTGGACATGAGATTCGATTCCACCACAGGAACTACGGCCGCTGAAATCTTGAACAACTCTGATGAGACGCGGCTGGCGGAGATTCTTAGGGTGTACGGAGATGTAAGAAACGCCGACAGAGTTGCACGCAGCATAGTAGAGCACAGAAAAGAGAAACCTCTGTCCACCACAGCGCATCTTGTTACCGCAGTACGCAGAACCATCTCTTCTAAGAATCCTAATAGCTCTCTGGCAAGGATATTCCAGGCCATACGAATAGCCGTCAACGGGGAACTCGATGCCATTCGGGAAGGTCTGGCGATTGCCACGACCTTCCTCGCCCGCGGAGGCAGGATCTGCGTGATTGGATACCATTCGGGCGAAGACAGAATTGTCAAGCAGTTCATGCGGGGAGAAGCGACTTTCGCTGACGGGAGCAGTAGCAGGTTGGAGCTCCTAACACACAAAGTCATAAGGCCGAGTGAGCAGGAGGTCGCTGCGAATCCGAGGTCAAGAAGCGCTCGGCTTAGAGCGGCCAGGAGATTAGAGAATGAGCAGATTCCTTAGGAGATCGCCTTCTCACAGGCCCGGCTGGACCACGTTCCCTTCGGATAGAAGGGTGGCCCTGACAAGAATTCTGTCCGTGGTGGTAGCGTTTTCTCTGGCTTTCATCTTTGCCTGGGAAAACATATACATGGACCAGCTTCTCTCCGAACTGAAGCAGAAACGGCAATCAGTTGAGAACTTACGTGCTCAGGTGGCGGAGACCCGAGCGAGCATACAGAAGGAAATGATGGTCGCACTCTCAAGCGCCGAGGCGTCCCACATGGGTCTCAGAGCCCCCGATGTGGAGCAGGTGGTTCTGCTCTCGGAAGACCACGGCTTTTTTGCGGATCGGCGCTACGCTTCCACGCAGCTTTCCTCACTCGAACACTTTCAGCGAAGGATTCTCGAGTTCTTCGTGACAACGGCTCTTGCCCGAGCCAGCCAACCTCAGAAGCCATAGAAAGCTGGAACATTTGAGATGAGAACGTATGACTCCAGGCATAGACTTAAACACATCGCTCTTGCAGGCCTGGTCATATGGGGCATCGTTCTGGTAAGGCTCTTCCAGGTCCAGATCATCTCTCACTCATCGTACGAAAGCCAGGCCCTGGCACAGCACAATCGTCGTGTGCCGCTGACGGGAATTCGGGGTACGATCTACGACAGAAATGGGGAAATCCTGGCTCAGGACATAAGAACCTCTTCGGTCTGTGCCTACCCGCCTCAGGTACGCGATAAGAAAGCCACCGCCCGGAAATTGAGTTCTATTCTCGGGATTTCCTACGAGAAGCTTCTCGCAAAACTCAAGCAAGACGCCGGATACGTGTCCATTGCGAGCAAAATCTCTCCTGAGGCCGAGGCAGGACTGCGCGACGCCAAACTGAGCGGAATAGACCTGATCGATGACGCAAGAAGAATCTATCCGCTCGGACGTGCGGGGTGTCACGTGGTCGGTTTGGTCAACACCGATGGAAAGGGAACCGAGGGCATCGAAGCGGAACTGAATTCCTCGCTGGAAGGTACGCCCGGCTGGTTCATTCTCTCCCATGACGCTCAGGGGAAGGACGTAGTTACGGCTAAGAGTCTCCGCAAGCAGCCCAGAACAGGTGTGAACGTGGTCTTGACCATTGACTCGCGTTACCAGACGATTGCGGCCGCAAGCTTGAGGCGAGCCATTGCCGAGAACAGGGCGATCGGAGGCACAATCCTCATGGTCAATCCTTCAACCGGTGAGATACTGGCGATGGTCAGCGAACCGAGCTTCGACCCGGCAGAAAGGCGAACGTGGAAAAAGGGTGCTCTCCGGAATAGAGCCGTCACGGACCAGTACGAGCCGGGCTCCACGTTCAAGTTGATCACGCTGGCTGCGATTCTTGAGGAACAGATTGCAGACTCGTCGAGTATATTCTATGCAGAGAACGGTGTGATGGATTTTGGGAAGTTCAGAATACGTGATACTTCCAAGCACGGGTGGTTAACTCTCACGCAGGCCTTCGCCTACTCCAGCAATATAGTGGCGGCCAAACTGGGGATAGAGCTGGGGGCGGAAATGTTCTACAAGTACTGCCGCGCCTTCAATTTCGGTGCAACTACCGGCATAGAGCTCCCCGGCGAAGCTTCGGGGAGACTGCGGTCTCCGTCCGCCTGGTCCGAGCGGTCTCTACCCACCATGGCGATGGGACAAGAGATCTCTGTGACCTGTCTTCAGCTGGCGATGGCCTACGCGGCAATCGGAAATGATGGCGTTCTAATGCGCCCAATCATAATCAACCGAATAGAGGACAGTAACGGTAGAATTCTGAAGGAGTGGACGCCGCGCCGAGCAAGACGCGTTCTTTCTTCCTCCACGTGCCGGACGATTCGCGCACTGCTGGCGACAGTGGTGGCGGAGGGAACCGGGCGAAATGCGGAGGTCGACTGGTGTCGCATAGGAGGAAAGACCGGAACCGCCCAGAAGTTTAACCCGAAGACTCGATCGTATTCGCTCTTTGTGGGTTCTTTCGTTGGATTGGTTCCCGCGGAGAACACCAGGATTGTATGCCTAGTTGTGCTTGATGAGCCCGCTGAAGAACATCTAGGTGCGCTTGTGGCAGCCCCAGCCTTCAAGGAGGTGATAGAGACCGTCAGCAAGTGTTCGCGACCACCGCTTGCCCCTGATTTCGCGAAGATTCCTTTCGCCGTTGAAAACGATGCGCTTCTACCTGTGCCGGACGTGAGACTTCTGGGAGAGCGAGAAGCAGCAAAGCATCTCAGAAGCTCAGGCTTCAGGGCGCACGTACGAGGGATAGGGACGAGAGTCTTTTGCCAGTATCCGCCCCCCGGCGTTCTGGCGAAGGCGGGAGCGAAAGTGCAGTTGGAAATGGCGGAGAGTGTGCGATCTCAGGAAGTGGATGAGACCATTCCCGATCTCAGAGGGCTTTCCCTGAGAGAAGCTCTCCGAAGCCTTTCCACTGCGGCCGTAGTCCCGAGAATCAAAGGAAGCGGAATTGTGGTCGCACAGCACCCGCCTGCTGGAAGCAGGATCCGTCCCGGACAGGTGTGCGTCCTGCGGTGCGCCCCCCCGGGCAACCTATACAGGTATAGTGCTCGATGAAGCTACCGGAACTTCTGAAGGATCTTGGGGCAGAAACGGCTCCCTTCCCGAGCGACGTTGATGTCACGCACATCGCTTATGACTCGCGCAGAATCGGGCAGGGAGGAATATTCGTTTGTGTCTCTGGTCTACATCGCGACGGTCACGAATTCGCGCAGGAAGCGGTCTCTTCGGGGGCCGTTGCAGTCGTCGTGGAAAGAGACGTGAAGGTGGAAGGGGCGACGCGGATTCTCGTTCCTGACACGAGGAAAGCTCTTGCCGTGCTCTCGTGTCGCTTCTACGGGGACCCTTCGCGCAAACTGAAGGTAGTCGGTATAACGGGCACAAACGGAAAGACGACGGTCTCATATCTGATCAGATCCATCTGTTCTGAGGCGGGGCTCAAGGCCGGTGTCATTGGAACGATAGGTTATGACCTTGGCGATGTGAATCTCAAGGGGCCACACACTACTCCCGAGGCCCCTGAGTTGCAGGAATTGATGGCAAAGATGGTGGACCTGGGGATTACTCATGCAGCCGTGGAGATCTCTTCTCACGCCCTTGCACTGAGGCGTTCCTACGGAACGGACTTCGATGTGGTCGTGTTCACGAACCTGAGTCGTGATCATCTGGATTTTCACGGCACGTTCGAGGAATACAAGAAGTCCAAGCTCAGGCTCTTCATGGAGGTGGAGAGGGGAGCATCCAGGAAGAACAGACCCACGTCCGTCCTGAATCTTGATGATGATTGCTTCGAGGAATTCATGGACGCTTCAACCGGAGAAGCGATGACGTATTCGATCGGACGAGAAGCAGACGTCAGGGGGGCCGACGTAGAGCTTTTCCCCGAAGGAAGCACATTCTCGGTGTTCTGGAAGGGAGAACATCTCAAGGTTAAGCTGTCTATTCCCGGCATCTTCAATGTAATGAATGCATTGGCCGCCTTCTGTGTCGGAGCGTCACTGGATCTCGAAGCACATCAAATAATCCGCGGTCTCCAGGCGGTCAAGGGAATCCCCGGGAGGCTGGAACGAATTGAGAAGGGACAGGGTTTCTCGGTCTTTGTCGACTACGCCCACACTCCGGACGCACTGAGCAGCGTTCTCGAGACCGTTCGGGACGTCACCGAGAAAGAACTCATATGTGTGTTTGGATGCGGGGGAGACAGAGACAAGGGAAAGAGGTCCGAGATGGGGCGCGTGGCCGGCACTATTGCCGACTACTGTGTCATTACCTCTGATAATCCTCGCGGGGAAGAACCTCTCTCGATAATCGCGAGGATCGAGGAAGGAGCCCGCCGGGCGAAGGCGCGGTATGCCGTCATACCCGATCGTCGTCAGGCAATCGGCCATGCCCTCGAGCACGCGCAGGACGGAGACAGCGTCGTCATTGCCGGAAAGGGCCACGAAGACTATCAGATTCTCGGGGACAAGGTCATACACTTCGACGACAGTGAGGAGGCCGAGGAGATCCTCTCTGCTCTGGCCGAGACACAGCAAGACGGTGGGGCAAAGAATCCTTCCCTATGAGAAAGCAAAGGTGCCGGCATGGGAGCGAGGTGACGGGATGTTGAGGTCGGTTGCAGACTGGGCAGACGAGACAGCGAAGATGAACGTTAACTTCACAATAAAGGAGATCATTGGAGCCACGGGTGCAGTGTATCGTGGCGAAGACACCACACCTGCCGCACTCCAGTTCATCTCAGGGATCTCTATTGACTCGCGCACCATACGTATGGGGGAGCTTTTCGTTGCCCTCAGAGGTACGAATTTCGACGGACACGATTTTGTTGAACAGGCTCTTTCCAAGGGGGCGCCCGTCGCCCTGGTCGCGGATGAGTGGGCGGCGTCGGATGAGGGAGCGAAGTGCAAAGGTCCCTTGCTCACGGTGCGAGATACACTTGCCGCTTTCCAGGAGCTCGGAAAGTACAACAGAATTCGAGTCAATCCCAGAGTCATCGCCGTAACCGGTAGCAACGGAAAGACCACGACCAAGGACATGATAGCTGCAGTCTCTTCTTCGACGTACCGGACTGCGAAAACAGAGGGAAACTTGAACAATCAGTTCGGAGTGCCCATCACGTTGCTGCGGCTCAGCCCGGGAGTAGAAGTGGCGGTGGTGGAAATGGGTATGAATCATCCTGGAGAGATACGCCATCTGGCGGGCCTGTGCATGCCTTGTGTCGGCATCATAACAAATGCGACGCCCGCCCATCTGGAAGGGACAGGAACGGTCCACGACGTGGCCCGGGCCAAGAGCGAGCTGGCCGAGGACCTTGGCAGGGACGACTGGCTGGTTATCCACAGGGATTCCGAAGAACTCTATAACATGAATCGCTACAGGCGCTGCAAGGTAATCACCTTTGGCCTGTCACACAATGCTGACGTGTTCCCGAACAGCTTACGTTGTAAAGCGACAGGCCAGACCGAACTTGAAGTCGAGGGCTTTCCTCCGGTGACACTCTCGCTTCTGGGCAAGCAGAACGCTCTGAACGCCATTGCTGCCCTGGCAACTTCAAGAGTGCTTGAAATTCCAGGCGAGACGGCCGTAGGTGCACTCAGCACGCTACGTGCCGGACCGGGTCGCATGGAAATGAAGAGGATCGGGCCCGCGACGTTTATCGACGACTCCTATAATGCCAATCCGGCATCGATGAAGATGGCGCTTGAGACCCTTTTTTCCTTGGAAGGTTTTGACAGGCGAATGGCGGTTCTGGGAGACATGCTCGAGCTAGGAGCGTCAAGTGAGAAGTGGCATACGGAGCTGGGGCGTGAAGCCAGCAGGGCGGACGTGATCTTTCTTTACGGCAGCTTCGCCTCGGAGGTTCAAAGAGGGGTGGAGAAGGTGGGGAAGAATGCAGCGAGCGTCCGGATTCTGGAAACGCACTCGAAGATAGCCGCGGACATCGCCTCGATGTGGCGGCAGGGGGACCTTTTTCTCGTCAAGGGCTCAAGAGGCATGACCATGGAGCAGGTCCTGATTGAGCTCGAAGGGCGCGTGAGCGAGACCTCCGGCTCACGCGCCGCGAACTCGCGGAGAGAGAAGTAAAGTGTTTTATCATCTGCTGTATCCACTTTCCGAATACATTTCAGTCTTCAATGTATTCAGATACATAACGTTCAGAGCCGCGTACGCAGCGGTCACGGCATTGCTACTGAGTCTGATTCTTGGTCCACGACTCATCAGGTGGCTCCGGACAATAAAGATGAGGCAGACAATAAGAGAAGACGGACCCAACACGCACTTCACCAAAGAAGGAACGCCGACGATGGGTGGGGTGCTAATACTCCTTGCCGTGGTGATTCCAACCCTGCTGTGGGCAGACCTGACCAACAGGTACGTGTGGATTGTGCTCCTGGCAACTGTGTGGTTGGGGCTGTTAGGTTTTCTGGACGATTATCTGAGGATAGTCAAGAAGCATCCCAAGGGGGTGCGTGGTAGATACAAGCTCCTTGCGCAGATTACTCTGGGGTTGGTGATAGGTCTGATTCTCTATTTCTACCCCACCCAGCAGGAAATGGCGGGTTGGACCAACGTTCCATTTCTCAAAAACGTGATCCTTTACTTTGGCCCGTTCTATGTCCTTTTCGTGATTGTGGTCATCACGGGGAGCTCCAATGCCGTGAACCTCTCGGACGGTCTTGATGGTCTGGCGATAGGAATGGTGGCGTTTGTGGCTCTGGCCTTTGGCGTTATCAGCTACGTCACAGGTCACGTGAAGTTTGCCGAGTACCTCAACATCTACTACATCGAGGGGTCGGGGGAGCTATCCGTTTATTGCGGAGCGGTGATGGGAGCGGCATTGGGTTTCTTGTGGTTCAACTGCCACCCGGCGGACGTTTTCATGGGAGACACCGGCGCACTGGCCCTCGGAGGAGCACTTGGCACTATAGCGGTTCTCATAAAGCGTGAGCTTCTGCTTGTCATCGTTGGCGGTCTGTTCGTCGTCGAAGCCCTGTCCGTAATGATGCAGGTAGTCTCGTTTAAGATGCGCGGGCGCAGGATATTCAGAATGGCGCCTCTTCACCATCACTTCGAGCTTATGGGGTGGCCCGAATCTCGAGTTGTCGTTAGGTTCTGGATTGTGGCTGCTCTTTTGGCAGTCATAACGATAACAACGCTGAAACTACAATGAAGAAAGAGAAGTCTTCTGCATCGTTTGCCGGTAAGAAAGTGCTCATCGTGGGCCTGGGCAGGAGCGGTCTTAGTGTGTGTGAAATCCTGCGAAAGTACGATTGCCAACTGACCGCCACTGATACCCGCGAGAGTTCGGAGCTCTCCCAAGAGGCACGGAGTCTTACAGAACAGGGTGTCAAGCTTGCGCTCGGAGGTCACGACACGACTCTTCTGAAAGACAAGGAACTGGTTGTTCTCAGCCCGGGGGTGCCCAGAAGCATCGAACTAATCCGTGAAGCTCTGAGGAGCGAGATTCCGGTGTTGAGCGAGATAGAGATAGCCTACGAGCTGGCACGCGCCCCCGTCGTCGCTGTGACGGGAACTAACGGGAAGAGCACGGCCGTCACTCTTCTGGGGAAGATATTCGCCGACGCAGGGTTCGAAGCTGCGGTTGCCGGCAACATCGGCCTGCCCCTGTCCGCCGTTGTAGAGGACGTGCCCTCGGAAGGAGTCATAGTCGTCGAGGTGAGCAGCTTTCAGCTGGAAAGCATCGAAACATTCCACCCCAAGGTTGCAGTTCTTCTGAATATCACTCGCGATCATCTTGACAGATACGACGGGATGGAAAGCTACACACAAGCGAAAGCCAGAATCTTCTCGAACCTTACTCCGTCTGACTTTGCCATCCTCAACACCGACGATCCGCTGGTAGCAGCGCTGGCCGCTCCGCTGGCGGCCAGCCAACTCACATTTTCTTTCAGTGAGAGAAAGGTCGAAAACGGTGCTTTCGTGCGTGGAGGGGCCTTCTGGCTGAAGATGTCAGGTAGGGAATTCGAAGTCGCAAAGGAAGCGGAGGTAACTCTGAAGGGACCCCATAACTCTTCGAACATTCTCGCCTGCATGTGCGCATCTGCTGCAATGGGGATCACAGCGAAACAGATGGAGCATCCAATAAAGAAGTTCAAAGGTTTGGAGCACAGACTGGAGGAGATTGCCGAGATAGACGGTGTGAGTTTCGTCAACGATTCCAAGGCCACTAACGTTGACGCACTCAAGTATGCTCTTCTTTCTTTCAGCAATCCCGTCGTGCTCCTGGCCGGTGGAAGAGACAAGGGTGGCGATTTCTCGTCGTTGAGGCAGCTTGTGAACGAGAGAGTAAGAGAATTGGTCTTGATTGGCGAGGCAGCTGAAAAGATGAGAGTGGCATGGGCCGGAACGCCTGCCCACAGTGCAGATTCGATGGAAGAGGCCGTAGAGATGGCCTTCAAAATTGCCAGGCCACACGACACGGTTCTGCTCGCACCTGGGTGTGCCAGCTTTGACATGTTTAAGGATTTCGAAGACAGGGGGAACGCTTTCAAATCGGCAGTGCTGTCGCTCGTGCACGGAAGCACTGCTGACACGAGGCCCTCGGCAGGGGATTGACCTCGAGACCGACATCGTTGCCTGAAAAGTGTGCGGTGGCCTTCGACAGGCATGAAAGACGGGTGTCGTGCTTGGAGAGGATAATGAGCAACGGAACCTGGGGAGGCATGAGAGGAATCGTAGATGCTTGAGACGCTTCAAGGAAGAAAGGACATGCATCTCATGGCGGCTACGGTGCTGCTCATGGTGATAGGGCTTCTTATGGTCTACACATCAAGTGCTGGCCTCGGGGCCGCCAGATACGAAGGTGATTTCCACCACTACTTCAGAAACCAGGCCGTGCGTATGCTTGTTGCCTTCGTCGCCATGCTAGTAGCCATGAACATCGACTACCGCCGGTTGCGCGGTGTGGCGCCGTTCTTGGTGCTGGGAGCGTTTGCCGTTCTTCTGGCCGTTGTTCTCCCGGGCGTTGGAAAACAGGTCAGAGGTGCGACGCGGTGGGGTGTAATTCCGATTCAGCCCAGTGAGCTGGGGAGATTCGCGATCGTTGTTTACCTGAGCGTCTTCCTGTCAAAGAGGGGAAACATCTTGTCTTTCAAACAGGGCTTTCTGCCTTGCGCCGTGGCGATAATGGGGGCCGCTTTGCTGACTCTGATACAGCCCAGCCTGGGGAGCGCAGTCGCACTCATCCTCGTCGGTCTTATAGTGCTATATGCAGCAGGGGCGAGAAAGCTTCATCTTGGATCGATGCTGGGCGCAGGGGTCCTGACGGCGGTCATATGCGTACTCAAGAACCCCTACCAACTCGACAGAATCATGGGCTTTGTGGGGCAGGGAGCCCGTTACCAGGTGAAGCAAAGTCTCCTGGCCCTCGGCACAGGTGGTTTGATAGGGAAGGGTCTTGGAGGAAGCATGCAGAAGTATTTGTTTCTTCCTGACCCTCATACTGATTTCGTCTTCTCCATTTATGGAGAAGAAACTGGATTCGTCGGTACTTTCATTCTGATTTCGCTCTTCATTTTCCTGTTACTCAGGGGATTAAGGATTGCGAGAAACGCGCCGGACAGATTCGGTTTCTTGCTCGCCACCGGGCTGACCGCAAGCATCGGTGTGTTTTTCGCTCTCAATATAGGTGTAGTTACCGGGCTCCTTCCTACGACGGGGCTGCCGCTACCTTTCATGAGCTATGGAGGCTCTGCCCTATTGGTGAACGCGATCTCAGTTGGCATTCTCTTGAATATCTCGGGACACAAGGAGCGGAAGATAATCCCATCAGGAAGAAGCCGGTTGAGGAAAGGCGGGTTCCTTTGATGAGGCGAAATTGATGCGAGTCTTGATGGCCGGAGGCGGTACAGGTGGTCACCTCTACCCTGCCATCGCGGTAGCACAGGAGCTGAGAAAGAAGAACAAAAAAACAGAGATCCGCTTCGTTGGAAGCCGTAAGCGACTGGAGAAAGAGATCGTGGAACGATACGGCTTCAAGCTGGTCGCGATTTCTGCAAGGGGCATGCCGAGGCGTCCTGGGCTGGGCTTCCTGAGTTTCCTGCTGTGTTCTCTGTTTTCGTTGTTCGAGGCTCTCGTCCTGTTTCTGCGCTGGAAACCGGACGTGATTCTAGGAACGGGTGGATACGTCAGTGGTCCGGTGATTCTCGTGGGGGCACTTCTGAAAGTCCCGGCCGTCATTCAGGAACAGAACAGCATCCCGGGTCTGACGAATCGGCTGCTCTCCGCCTTTGCTAAGGAGGTACATCTGACCTTTGCAGAGTCGAGGAGATACTTCAGAAGGAAGGATCACCTTCGGCTGACGGGCAATCCAGTTCGGAAAGAAATCTCGACTTGCGATGTCGATTCGGCGTTGCGGAAATTCGGGCTCGACGCCGAGCGGAAGACCATACTCATACTGGGCGGCACCAGGGGAGCTCACAGTCTGAACCTTGCCATGATTGGAGCATTGAACCGGCTGAGTGAGAGAAAAGATCTGCAGTTCATACTTCAGACTGGTGAACAGGATTATGATTGGGTGCGGCATTCTGTTGCCCCGTTTAGGAGGCGAGTTCATGTCGTTCCCTACTTCACCTCCATAGGGGATGCATATTGCTGTTCTGATCTCGTTGTTTGCAGAGCCGGCGCCATGACGGTATCCGAAATAGCAGCCTGTGGGATCCCGGCGGTGTTCGTTCCGTATCCCCATGCCGTGTATGGCCATCAGGTCCAGAATGCTCGGAATCTGGTGGACCGAGGAGCAGCAGAGATGATACTTGACAGGGAGCTGAATGCGGATATTCTTGCGGCGACGATAACTAGGCTTGCGGACGACGAGTCTAAACTCAAGCGAATGTCCGTGAGCGCACGCGGTTTCGCCAGATTTGACACTGCAGAGAAGATTGCCAAGTCATTAGTGAAGTTCGGTAACGGTGGACGAAGGAGCAGACGCGATGTACACGACCATTAGGCGAATACATCTCATCGGGATTGGCGGTACCGGAATGAGCGGCATTGCAGAGGTGCTTCTCAATCAGGGTTACGATGTCTCGGGTTCGGACATAAGGCACACGGAGGTCACTGAGACTCTGGAACGGCTTGGAGGGAAGGTGTTCTACACTCACGATGCCCACAATCTCGAGAACGCCCAAGTCGTCGTTGTTTCTTCCGCCATCAGATCTGACAATCCCGAGCTGCTGGCAGCGAAGGATGCGGGCATTCCGGTGATTTCTCGCGCAGAGATGCTGGCTGAACTCATGCGGCAGAAATACGGCATTGCTATTGCCGGGGCGCATGGTAAGACCACAGCCACTTCCATGATTGCCTCGGTCCTGACTCAGGGGTACCTTGCGCCCACGATTGTGATAGGGGGCAGGCTGAGATCCTCCAATAGAAACGCGAAGTTGGGAACCGGCCAGTTTTTCGTCGCCGAGGCGGATGAGAGTGACGGATCTTTTTTGCGACTCTCTCCGACGATCGCAGTCATCACCACGATCGACGAGGAACACCTGGACCATTACAGGGACATCGAAGAAATAAAGGATGCGTTCGTAGAGTTTGCAAACAAGGTTCCCTTCTACGGAGCGGCCGTGGTCTGTTTGGACGACGAAGACGTGCGCTCGATAATACCTCGCATCACCAGAAGGGTCATCACCTATGGTCTTGACGGAGAGGCAGACGTCTCTGCCCTGGCAGTGACGCAGACGGGGATGAGGGCCTGCTACAAGGCCTTCCAGAAAGGGGAGCTTCTGGGCGAGATGGAGTTGAGCATGCCCGGGAGACACAATGTGTATAATTCCTTGGCAGCATTAGCGGTAGGGCTTGAGCTTCGAGTAGAGTTTGAAGCTATAAGAACGGCCCTTGCCGAGTTCCAAGGCGTGGAGAGGAGATTCGAGATAAAGGGAGAGGTGAGCGGAATAACCGTTCTTGATGACTACGGTCACCATCCCACAGAGATTCGGGCAGTCTTGGAAACAGCCAGGGAGATATGGGGCCGAAGATTGATCGTCGTGTTTCAACCCCACAGGTACACCAGGACATCGTTGCTGCTTTCACAGTTCGCATCGGCTTTCGACGCGTGCGAACGCGTCTATCTGACCGATATATATGCCGCCGGCGAGGAGCCGATAAGGGGTGTCAGCTCGAAGAACGTTGCCGCAGAGATCAAAAAACGTGGGCACACTGACGTGATTTACGAATCCGACACGGAGTCACTGCTGAGCAGTCTACCCTCGGCTCTGAAAGCCGGGGACATCGTTGTGACTTTGGGGGCAGGTGATATCTCCGGATTCGGTGAGAAATTGCTCGACAGGCTTCGCGCGGGGAAGGAAAGTGTCAGGTGCAAGTAGTCTTTACAGAACTCTCGAGAACGTCAAAGGCGTCACCTGTCGGCAGGGCGTTCCTCTTTCCTCACTCACGTCATTCGGGGTGGGAGGGCCCGTTGCCGTCCTCGCCGTTGCGGAGAACACCGAAGGGTTACGAAACGTATTGCGTTCGATTGCGGACAGCGGAACCAAGTGGTTTATGCTGGGGGCAGGAACAAACGTCATCTTTCACGACGACGGCTTTGATGGAGTGGTTCTCAGGCTTGGCTCTGCATTCGCCAACACAGAGAGGGATGGCTCGAACGTTCGTGTGGGAGCCTCAGCCCTGTTGTCCGATACTCTCTCCTTCTGCGCAGAACACTCCCTTTCCGGTCTGGAGAGGCTGGCCGGGATTCCCGGTTCAGTCGGGGGCGCTGTTGCCGGCAATGCAGGTGCCTATGGCGCGACCATAGGTGAGAAGGTTCAGTCGCTAAGGGGATTCGGGGAGCGAGGAGCCGCCCGGAGGCTCGAATCAGGTGACGTGCATTTTGATTACAGGTACGCCGACTTCGGTCCCCCGATTGTGCTGACCGAGGTCGAGCTTTCGCTTGAAGAAGGAAAGAGAGAGGCCATTGTTGCGGAGATGGAGGAAATCGTGAAAAGGCGGAGAGAAAGGCAGCCTTACGAGTTCCCATGCGCGGGCTCCGTCTTCAAGAATCCGCCTGAGATGAAAGCTGCCAGACTCATCGAGCAGGCCGGTCTGAAGGGTCGAAAGGTGGGTGGGGCTCAGGTTTCAGATAAGCACGCCAACTTCATCGTAAACAGAGGAGGGGCGTCATCGAGTGACGTTTTATCACTCATCGATATTGTGAGGGAAGAAGTACAGAGCAGATTCTCGGTGTCTCTTCAGCTTGAGATAAAGGTGGTGCAGTGAGGAGATTAAGACGTAAGGCCAAGGGAAAGCTCTACTGTGGGAAGGCGCTCTCGAGGAAACGGTTAACGCTGGATATCACTCTCAGATTCGCTGTCTTTGCTCTGGTTGTGCTTCTTGCGGTCATGAAGTTTCCGGAAGCGAAGGCAAGAGTGCTGGGCTGGAGTCTTTTCAGGCTCGACTCGGTGACTCTAAAGGGGAACAGATATCTCCTGGATGATCAGCTTTTGGAGATAGCAGGCATCGAGGAGGGAACCTGCGGACTGGGAAGCGATGTCGGCGAGATTCACTCAAGGCTCGTTAGACATCCAAGGATAAAGTCGGCCAGCGTGAAGAGATTCTTGTGGAAGAAAATTCACATAGCGGTCGAGGAACGAACGCCCGTGGCCCTTCTGGACTATACACAGCTTATGGAGATTGACGAGGACGGCGTGGCTTTTGAGCCCGTTCACGCCACGTTGATTCCTGACCTGCCTATCATCACCGGGCTTTCCTGCGGAAAGGTCGCTCCCGGCGACAGAGTGAAGGGCAGAGAGATAGAACGTGTCCTGGCGTTAATAAGAAAACTGCGCAGCCCCGAGGTGAGTCTCTATGATCAGATCTCGGAAATTCATGTTGATAGGGGCGGTGCGCTGTTTCTTGTCTCGATTCATTCTGGAACTCCGGTACTCGTCGGAACGGAGAACGTGACGACGAAGAAACTGAAAGCATTGAGGGTCGCCCTCGCAGACATGCAGCGCAGGGAGGTGACTCCTGTCTCGTTGGATCTAAGGTTCAGGAATCAAATAGTCGTCAGGGAGGCAAAAGAGTCTGCCTCTGACGTGCTGTCCAAAGCAGGCACAGAGGCGGGAAGGGTTGCATTCTTCTAGAGTGGAAAGGCTGGTGCGAGAATGGCATCCGGAAAGCTACTTGCAGGGCTGGACATAGGCACTACGAAGATCAGCGCGATCGTTGCCGAGGTAGATGAGTGCAATCAAGTTAATGTTGTAGGAGTCGGCACAGTTCCGTCCGAAGGCCTCAGGAGAGGCATTGTCATAAACCTGGAAAAGACTGTGCGCTCTATCTCAAGAGCAGTCGAGAAGGCCGAGAGAATGGCTGGAGTCGAGATCAAGTCCGTTCACGCCGGCATCGCCGGAGATCACATAAGGAGCATAAACAGCAGAGGCGTGATAGCGGTCTCGCGTAAGGACAACGAGATAGGCCCTGCGGACGTGACCAGAGTAGTGGATGCCGCCAAGGCAGTCGCCATTCCCACTGACAGAGAGATTATACATGTCATTCCCCAGGAGTTCATAGTCGACGACCAGGACGGTATCAAGGACCCCATCGGGATGAGCGGGATCAGGCTCGAGGCAGAGGTGCACATAATCACAGGTGCCGTGACCTCGGCTAAGAACATATGTAAGAGCATAGAGAGAGCGGGGCTGCGGGTCGATGACCTGGTTTTGGAGCCTCTGGCCTCCAGTCACGCTGTTCTCGGGTCCGACGAAAGAGACCTGGGGGTGGTTCTTCTGGACATCGGGGGCGGTACGACAGACGTTGCTGTCTTCTATGAGGGTAGCATAAGGCACACGGCCATCATCGGGCTGGGTGGATCCAGCGTCACCAATGATATTGCCATCGGGCTCAGAACACCTATTGACAAAGCAGAGCTACTTAAGGTAGAGCATGGGTGTGCGCTGAGCTCTATGGTTTCCGAAGATGAAAAGATTTTGGTGCCCGGAGTGGGTGGGCGACCCACCAGAGAGCTTTCGAGGTACGTGCTGAGTGCAATGATCGAGCCCAGGGTGCAGGAGATCCTAACAATGGCTCTCAAGGAGGTGAAGAAGAATCACTTTGCCGATTTGCTCGGCGCGGGCGTCGTCATCACTGGAGGAACAGCGGTGATGGATGGCATGACTGAGATTGCTGAACAGATCTTCGACACATCGGTGAGGATTGGCATTCCTACCGGAGTGTCGGGACTTGTCGATTCAGTCAGCGATCCCAAGTTTTCAACAGGTGTAGGCCTGATTCTTCACGCCTTTCGAAGCGAGGACATGGACGCTGACTTCTCGAAGGGACCTCTTTCGAGGTTGTCTTCGGGCATCAAGAGGTTTGTAGACAGCTTCTTCTAATTTCTGTAGTCTCTGTTGATTGATATGGAGGTGTTGCAATGCTTCTTCAATTCGAGCCGGACGACACCAAGTGTGCCAACCTCCGCGTAATCGGTCTGGGCGGCGCAGGCGGGAACGCAGTGAACAGAATGGTTTCCTCGGGGCTGAGTGGGGTGGAGTTCATCGCCGCCAACACGGATAGCCAAGTGCTAAACCAGTCCCTTGCTTCACACAAGATCCAGATGGGGGCTGAGTTGACGAGGGGGCTTGGCTCAGGTGGAGACCCGTCCATCGGCAGAAGGGCGGCCGAGGAGAGTTCTGATGAGCTGAGCGAGCTTCTGAGCGGAAGTGACATGGTCTTCATCACGTGCGGAATGGGAGGAGGTACCGGTACCGGGGCAGCGCCTCTTGTGGCATCTATTGCGAGGGAGACTGACTGTCTGACCGTGGCAGTAGTTACAAAACCTTTTCTCTTTGAGGGTAAGCACAGGGCCGAGGTTGCGGAAGACGGGCTGGCTGAGCTCAGGGAAAGCGTGGACACTCTCATCGTGATTCCCAACGACAGATTGCTTTCGGTCGTGGAAAGGAACACTCCAATTGTCGAGGCCTTCAGGACAGCTGACGAAGTCCTTCTTCAGGCCACGAAGGGAATCTCCGACCTGGTAACGATTCCCGGCATCATCAACCTGGATTTCGCCGACGTCAAAGCAGTCATGGCTGCTCGCGGCAATGCCCTAATGGGTACGGGAATAGCCTCGGGAGAGAACAGGGCCATCGAGGCTGCCCAGCTCGCGGTCTCTAGCCCGCTCTTGGAGGATGTCTCGATATCCGGAGCCCTCGCTCTCTTGGTAAACATCACGGGTGGCCCGAGCTTGAGCCTGCACGAGGCTAGTGACGCTGCGACCGTGATACTCGAAGCGGCCGGTGGCGATGCCAATGTGATCTTCGGAGCCGTGATCGATCCGAAAGTTGAGGATGAGGTCCGTGTGACAGTAATAGCCACAGGGTTTGGAAAGAGGCCGCCGGCTAAGAGCGAGCCAGCTGAGAAAAGGCAGATCGAGCTTACTGATTACGATGAAGAGAGTCTCAAGAGGCCTGCCTTTCTGCGCAAGGAGGAGGAAGCGTCCGTTGTCTCCCAGGCGCGTAGATGGGGCAGGGCTCTGTCCAGAGACAATCTTGAAGTCCCAGCTTTCTTGAGAAAACAGCTGGACTAGCGTCTCAGATTGATTGATGTTGTGGAGACAGGCACCGTAGGGACTCAGACCAGTTGAGATGCAGCTCTTTTGCTGGCTTGCCAGTCGTTCGATGGTTTTTCGTGGACGTGTAGCGGCGGTCGGCTAGGGCGAAATCGTTCGCCTGGTTTCTGTCTTGTCCCCTAATGGAGAGGGCATCTGATTGCGTGTGTGCAAACACGAGCAGGCGCCTTCTGAAGTCGAGTTTCTATGACACTTTTCGGTAAGATACTCCACCGCGAAGGTAACGAGCACTACAACAGAGGAATCGCCTTCTTCAACGAGGGCCTTTATAAGGAAGCAGTTGCCGAGTTTGAGCAGGCCATAGAGACCATTTCCAGCAAGAAAGATCCCTACTACAATTTGGGTCTCTTCTATGCTGCAGAAGCCAGGGCGCACCTTGGGCTGGCACACTTCAAGAGCGGCGAACTGAAGAAGGCGGAGGAAGAGTTTAACAAGGCCCTAACAGAAAGCCCCAACTATCCCGATCTTCACTTCTACCTTGGTGTCATCTACGAGAAATCCTCCAGGCACCAGGAGGCCATAAAGGAGCTCGAGGAAGCTCTCACCATCAATCCCCACTACGCTGAAGCACGGTGCTATCTTGCCGTTTGTCTCCACGCCATCGGTGACGAGAAGGCAGCCAGGGAGCAACTTCAGGAAGTGAAGCGAGCGGGCTATGATCTCCCTCTCTCGCTGAGTCTTCAGACGAACACTCACATTCCCGAAGAGGCGATCGCCGAGCTCAAGCAGATGGTGAAAAAAAAGTCTGACTATTTCACCCACCTGGACAACGCCGTGAGCTCTTACAACAGGGGGTTGAAGAAGCAGGCCATTGTGGAGTTGAAGAAAGCAGTTGAACTGCAGCCGCGATATGCTGATCTGCACTGTAAGCTGGGTATAATACTGAGAGAAACAGGCGAGACATCGCAAGCCGCCAGAGAATTCAAAGAAGCCATTTCCATCAATCCCGACTACGTTGAAGCGCACGTGCATCTCGGTCTCACGTACATGGCAGAGGAACGGTACGGAGAGGCGGCCAAGCTGCTTTCCCATGCCGCGGAGCTGGCTCCGAGCTACGCTGACATCCACTTTCTTGCCGGTCTGGCCCTCTACAAGGGAGGCTTCCCTCAACTCGCAGTTGACGAATTCAAGATGGCGCTCACTGCCAACAACAGCTTCTGGAGGGCTCACTACTACCTGGCTCTCTGTTACCACAGCATCGAGGACACTGATAAGGCGGTCAAAGAGCTCAAGAGTGCCCTCGAACAGGCACCAGATGCCGGGATTGCCAGGGCCGAGCTGGGGCGTGTGTATCTGTCCAGGGGAAATCACAAAGAGGCCGCGAGCGAGTTCGAAATAGCCATTGGATATCATCCGGATTTTCCTGACCTGAGGTTGAACTTAGGTCTGTCGTACATGAGATCCAAGAATTACGAGCAGGCCAGGGAGCAATTCGTAAGAGCAATCGAACTGAATCCGGATTATGCACTGGCCCATTTCGCCCTGGGACGGCTTTCGATCCGTGAGAAAAAGCTCGAGGAGGCTCTTTCTCACCTGAAGAAGGCGGCCTCGGTCTGCCCTGAACACGCCGACGTCCACCACTGGCTCGGTAAGGCCTACGGAATGACAGACTGTGAGAAGGAAGCAGAGGGAAGCTTCGCCACGGCCGTAGGGATTAACGGGAACTTTGTTGCTGCAAGACTTGAGTTGGCTCTGCTTCTACAGAGACAGTCACGTTTTGAGGAGGCGAGAGATCACTTCCTTCACGTGCTGAGAATAGAGCCTGAGAATTTGTTGGCCCGTTCCTACCTTGACGACGACATACTGCGCTCCGCAAGTCCTTCCGATGGCAAAAGTCTTATCTAACTACGAAGAGATCCTGCACTTTCAATACGAGCCCCTGCGTGCTAAAAAGAGAGCTCAACTGAGAGTGGCGGTCGTCTACCCGAGTTCTTACAGCGTGGGAATGGACAATCTGGGCTTTCAGGGGGTTCTCCGACTCTTCGCCTCCCGACCTTCTGTGCATTGCGAACGGGCATTCTACGAAAAAGACTCTGTCGGCGTTTCCTTTGAGAGCGGTCTGACTCTCAGGGCCTTTGACATTGTTGCCTTCTCGGTCTCTTTTGAGAACGACTACCTGAATGTGCTGAGAATTCTCAAGGCTTCCGCCATTGAGCCTCTGGCCTCGAAGAGGAGAGATGACTCACCTTTGCTTCTGGTCGGCGGTGCGGCCGTGACCATCAATCCCGAACCGATCACGCCCTTTGTGGACGCAGTCTTTCTCGGTGAGGCGGACGAAGCTGTTGAGGAGATACTGGACTCATGTTTCGAGCTTGGGGACCGGCAAAGGGCATCGCTGTTGGCATCGCTGGCCCTCATTGAAGGTATGTACGTCCCGTCCATGCACTCTCCCTATCTCAGCGGGGGGAAAGACGTCAAGGGGGTCGTGCAGCGGAGATTTCTGCCTGAGCTGTCAACGCACTTCTGCAGCACGGCAATCTCAAGTCGTGGCAGCCACCTCAGAGGCATGTTTCTTATGGAGGTCGGCAGGGGTTGCTCTAGAAAGTGCAGATTCTGCGCGGCCACGGCTGTATACGCCCCGCTCAGGTTTGTGCCGTCACGGTCGTTGCTCGCCAGGTTAGAGCGGGATGGGCCGTCGGTCAAAACAGTGGGGCTTGTGGGGGCGTGTGTTTCAGAGCATCCGGAGCTTTCCGTGCTTGCGAGGGAATTGGTCGCAAGGGGGATGAGAGTCTCACTTTCCTCGCTTCGAGCAGATGTCGGTGCAGCCGAGATCCTGGAACTGATAGCACGTAGCGGAACCAGGACCGTGACAATTGCTCCCGAGGCGGGAACTTCTTGGCTGAGGAGGATGATAAACAAGGAGCTGGAGTATTCCAGTTTGATGGAGACGGTTCGAGCCGTAAGCGACAGCGGGCTCGCCTCCCTGAGACTCTACTTCTTGATTGGATTGCCAGGGGAGCGTCAGGCGGATGTTAGTGCTATCCCTTCTCTCGTTGCTTCCGTCTGTTCGGAATTCAGGGGCGGCCAGAAAGCGCGCTTTGTCACGGTAAGCATCTCGCCCTTTGTTCCCAAGGCTTGGACTCCCTTTCAGTGGTGTCCCATGGACGAGCGCCGTTCGCTGCAGGAGAAGATGCGGCATCTGGCGAGGGAGCTTTCCCGCTTGAAAGGAGTCAGATTCAGACCTCAGGGTCTCAGGAGTTCCATTCTGCAGGGAGCGCTATCGCGCGGCAGTTGGAGAACGGGCCTGGCGATCCGGGGCATGGTCTTCGAAGGCCTGAGTGCGAGGAAAGCCTGGCAAGAGGCGGGCCTCCACTTCGAGTCAGAAGTCTTCGCAGCTAAAGACCCACAAGCTCCCCTGCCATGGGATCACCTGGGAATTGCCGCGACCAGAGGAAAGCTGAGGGAGGAGTTCGAAAAAACCTTCAAGGAAGAAAAAGCGAGTCCCAGGGACACCTAGATCTCATCCGCTGCTTTGTGAGCTGAAAGTTCCTTGGCCGAACGTATCCCCTTCTGGACGGCGTCCGACCTCAGACAACGCGTGCACACATACAGTCTTCTCGGTACCCCATCTATGACCACTCTTACCCGCTGTAGGTTGGGCTGCCAGCGTCTTTTTGTAACATTGTGTGCGTGGCTTACGGAGGCCCCGAAGAGGTTGCCCTTCCCACAAATGTCGCATCTTTTTGCCATGGCCAATATACTCCTTGAGAAACGGTAGAACCGTAAGCTACAATCTACCAGAGGAAGTAAACCCTCGCAAGCAGAAAATCTTCCTTACGATGCGAGACTGTCATGCTGAAGCCGTCGTCGTCCGTACAGTACTTGAAGGGCGTGGGTCCTGCAAAGGCCGAGCTGTTCACGAAGCTCGGCATCTCCACAGTGATGGATCTGCTTCGGCACTATCCTCGTCACTATATCGACAGAACCACACTCAGTAGCATCTCTGCTCTCTCTCCTGGGCAGAACTACACTGTCATGGGGACCATCCAGGGCTTTCAGGTGAGACCCACTCGCGATGGCCGAAGAGATTTCATACTTCTCCTATCGGACAACACAGGCCGAGTAGAATGCATCTGGTTCAACCAGCCTTTCCTGCAAAAAGTCTTCAGGACCGGCCAGACCGTGGTCGTAAGTGGGGAGGTGGGTTATTACCGAGGCAAACAGCTCAAAAATCCCGTGTACGAGATTCTTTCTGAGGAAGACCAGGAGCTCATCCACACCGGGCGCATTGTGCCTTCCTACCGGCTTACAGCCGAACTGAGCCAGAAGGTCTTGCGAAGAACCGTCAAGAGAAGTCTGGACGGCTGTCTTTCGCTGGTTCGTGAGAGCCTCCCGCGGCACATTATCAAACGCAGGGGGCTCCTGAATCTTAAAGACGCGTTGAGGCAGATTCACTTTCCGGACGATTGGACGTTGCAGCAAAAGGCGAGGGAGCGGTTGGCTTTTGAGGAACTTTTCTACTTTCAGTTACTTCTGGCAAGGCGTAAGAGGCGAGCCCAAGATCCATCCCATGCTCTAGCGTTTTCCCCGGACGGTCCTCTGTTTTCCCGCTTCATGGAGTCGTTACCTTTCCGATTCACTGCCGCGCAGAATAGGGTTCTTGAGGACGTCAAGAAAGACCTGAGCTCAAGACGCGTTATGAACAGGCTTCTGGAAGGTGACGTGGGTTGTGGGAAAACAGTCGTTGCGGTCGCCGCCTCTCTCATCGTGGCGGATAACGGTTGCCAGGTGGCCTTCATGGCCCCGACGGAAATCTTGGCTGAGCAGCACTTCTCGACGGCTTCGCAATTGCTCAAGGGCCTTGACGTGAACGTTGCTTGTCTGCTTGGCAAGACGCGTCCAAAGAAGAAAGAGCAGATTCTAAAAGACGCGGCGGAGGGGAAAAGCCATCTCATTGTGGGCACCCACGCTCTGATACAGGAGCAGGTTCAGTTTGCCAGACTGGGACTCATAATAGTCGATGAGCAGCATCGCTTCGGCGTACTTCAGCGGGCCGCTCTCATCGGCAAAGGAATCTTTCCGCACGTTCTGGTAATGACGGCCACCCCGATTCCGAGAACACTGGCCATGACCGTGTTTGGCGATCTGGACGTGTCAGTCATCGATGAGATGCCTCCGGGGAGGCGTAAAGTCATCACGAAAGCGGTAGCAGAAGGGGAACGAGCCAAAGTCTATGAGCTTCTGGCGAGAAAGGTTCGCGAAGGCAGACAGGCCTACGTTGTCTATCCGTTGGTTGAAGAGTCCGAGAAGATCGAGCAACTCATGGCCGCCACCGAGATGGCACAGAAACTCTCAAGACATCCGGTGCTCAGGGGGGTCAGGGTAGGATTGCTCCACGGGAAGATGAGGACGGATGAAAAAGAGCAAACGATGAAAAGCTTCAAGTCGAGAGAGATAGACGTGCTAGTTAGCACTACGGTCATAGAAGTTGGAATCGACGTCTCAAATGCTTCCATCATGGTAGTGGAACATCCTGACAGGTACGGTCTTTCTCAACTTCACCAGCTGAGGGGACGTGTGGGAAGAGGATCGCACGAATCCTACTGTATTCTTGTCAAAGACAGAGACATCGGCGAGGACGCTTCCAGGAGACTCGGAATACTAGTCAACTGCGATGACGGTTTCAAGATCGCTGAGGCCGATCTCGCCATTAGAGGACCTGGGGAGTTTCTCGGTACGCGTCAGCACGGTCTGCCTGACTTCAAGATCGCTGAGCTTCTTTCCGACGGTCCTCTGCTTACTCAGGCCAGGCGAGAGGCGTTTCTTCTCCTGGAGAACGACCCCGAACTCTCACATCCCGAGAATGCTCCGGCCAGAAGGACCCTGAGCGAGCTAGGAAGTGTGTCCGGCGGACCCCCACTTTCTTGACAGCTCGTCTCTCGGCTCAGGCCTATGGGTAAAGAAGCCACAGGGGCGGCCTGGGACTCCGAACCTCGGCCCCAGATTGGCGCAATTCTTGCTTTCTGCGGCAGAAGAGATCCCTGTCTCTGGAAGAGACTCTGTCTTTGCAACAGGAAAACGAAGGTGGGCTAATGATAGTTGAATGTACTGGTTGCCACACCAAATACAAGATTCCGGACGAGCGCGTTCCCGCCTCGGGTTTGGATGTGAGATGTCCCAAGTGTAAGGTGGTCTTTGCGGTCAGAAGGAAGCCGGAAGATGAAGGGGGGAGTCTGGCTGAGCGGCTTTTCGGCAAAGAGGTGCTGGAGCGTCCACTGGGCGGACAAATGACGACACCGCCGTCGGAGGACAGGGAGGAGGGGGAAAGGGATACTTCAGCCGGGACTGAGGAGCCTGGTACGGCGGAAGAGGGGGCCTCGGAGAGCCCCAGCGCACAGGTAGGGGAGCAGGAGAGAAGGGAGGGGTCTGGCTCGTGGGTAGAGCGGTTGCGAAGGGAGCCAAAGGCCGAGGAGCCGGAAGGGCCCGAGCGAGGCGCGACTCAGGATGTGGCCGAGGCGGAAGAGCCGGCCGCGCCTCAGGAGGACCGGACGCTGGAAGAGCACGAGCCGGAAGTGCCTGAGGCAGCTTTTGCTGGCGAGGGTGAGGAACCGGGTGCAGCAGGCTTTCCTCTTGGCGCCGAAGAGGAAGACCCCAGGACTTTGGCAAGAGCGCTTGTTTCGGACATTCTTTTCTACAACAGGAAGGAGAGAGACGAGGGGCTCGCAGAAGACAAGATTCTTGCCTATCTCGGGAAAGAAATTGCTCGTTCTTGGGAGATTTACAAGGAAAGAATCGGCATAGAGAAGGCCATCGAAACCGATCACTTCAGAGAGGCCGTCAACGAGATACTGGCCGACGGAAAGAAGATTCTATAGAGCCGCTACTCCACCCCAAGATTTCAACCTAGGATCGACTCTCTACCTTAGCATCGATTACGTCAAAGTAATAGCGCTCCGTCTGCTGTGCAACACTCGTCCAAGAGTATTGAAAGGCTTTCTGCCTACCCTTCGTACCCATTTCCTTACGGAGCTTCTCGTCAGAAAGAAGGAGCAAGATCGTCTCGGCAATCTTTTCGTGATTTCCGGCCTCTGTCAGCATACCCTCTTCGCCGTGCGAGACCACGGTGCGATAGCCAGGTATGTCAGATGCAACCAAGGGCACGCCTGATGCCATTGCCTCCAGCAGCACGATGCCGAAGCTCTCGTTCCTCGTAGCCGGCGAGCAGAATACTTGAGCGCTTGAGAAGTAACGAGGCAAAAGCTCGTTACTGACACTGCCTACGAATCTAACAGAGTCCTTCAGCTCATCTGCGACCATGGCCTCGTAGGAGGGCCTTCTGGGCCCATCCCCGATGACTATTAGCCTCACAGGAGAGTTGCTTCTGGCATGAACGATCTCCATGGCGCGGATGAGGTGCTCCAGACCTTTCCTAGGGTCCGGCCTTCCTACAAACAGTATGTTGAGAGTCCCGTCCATCAGTTCTTCAAGAGGAGGATTGTCGGGTTTGAACCTGTCAGGATCAACTCCGTTGGGGATTATGCGGTATTCTCCTCCGAAATACTTGTGCACGAAGTCCCGTGCGGGTGTGCTGACTGCGATCTTCCCGGTGATTCTGCGGTGGAACTTCTGAAGAAGCGGCTTGAAGAGAAAGTAGCCAGCGTTGGATTTCGCAGATGCGTGGAAGGTGCCGAACAGAGCGACGTCTCTTGACGTTCTCGTGGCAGCAAGGGGCAGCACAGGTACGAGAGGGCAATGGACATGAACGACGTCGTAACGACCTTCTCTAAGCACACGTTTCATCTTTCCGTATATATTCCAGCCCACAGTGAGATTGGCATAGGCACCGTTATGGCGCACCAGGATGTTGCTGCCGAGGCGAACGATACCGTCTTCGTGGGCGGGGCATGAATTCCTGTGACCACAGGTGATTACGGTGACGCGGTGACCTCTCTTGCGGAGCTCACCGGCCACATGATGAACGTGTTCACTCACGCCCCCATACTGAGGATAGTAGGCGTGAGAGACAATCGCGACGTTGAGCGATCGCTTACTGTCGCTTTTAGAAGAGAGAGACTCCTCTCCTCGTCTAATCTGCGCCGTCCCGTCGCGCTGACGTTCGGAGACGCTTTCGGTCCTGGCGTGAGTCTTCGCTTCAACTGTTGACTGGTGAGTTTTCAGGGGCATGGCTCTCGGTCCGCCCGGTTTTCGCCGCGGTTCTAGATTTGGAAACTGGAGCCCACACGTCTCTGAAGATGCACCACTGGTCCAGGTTCTCCTCTATGTACGACTCTATCTTGGATAGCACCTGTCTGGTCAACTTCTCGACGTCGGCGGCTTTGTTACCTGTGGACTCAGGGAATATGGGGTCATCTATACACACCTTGAAACGAAAAGGACCCTCTCTCTTGATGTAACCCGGGACGACGGGAGCGCCGGTCTTTAGAGCCAGCGTGGCCGCTCCGGAGGGAATCCTCGCCGGCTTGGAGAAAAACTCCGTCGGGAGTCCGTCCACGAATACATCTCCGTCCACAAGCAAGACCACAATCTCATTGTTACGCAGGGCGCGAAACAGCGTCCGATAGCTCTCTTCGGGTGAAACCACGTTTATGTTAAGCGTTCGCTTGATGTCCTTGACGTGTTCGGACATTGAGCTGCTGAACTGAACGCCGGCCACGACATGGAGCCTATAGCCAAGAAGCGACAACGCGACTCCGGCCGCTTCCCAGTTCCCGATATGAGCGGTCGCAATGATGGCTCCTTTCTGTCGGTCGAGAGCTGCATCCAAATGGTTCAAACCCTCCAGTGCAAAGACCTCGTTTACTCTGGAAACGTCGAGATACGGAATCTTAAAGAATTCGAAGAGAAACTCGTTGAAACTCTTGAAAATGAGCTTGGCCACACCTTCCTCTCCGAGTTCTTTGAATCTGGGGTAGGGAGAGTTGCCCATTATGTGTCTCACGTTGGAGAGTACCGCAGCACGTCTTGAGGGGTAGGAATAGTAGTGTACAGTGACCAATTTCCTTGCAAGAAAATAGCCGATTCTTGGCGGTATGGCCGATACGCTATACCTCAATATGTTGAAGAGGAAAAAGGAGAGCATGGCAGCCTGTAACTCCTCGCAGCAAAATCCGGCCCTTTGCCCGTGCAAGAAACCTAGATGAACGGATGCTGCTTGTCAAGCACATTCCAAGCACGGACCGGATGCTCCAGTGGCCATGTAAGTCATAGTGTTAACGCCGAAGCGATTCTTGGGGAACGGATGCGTTGCAATATCGTCGGCCATGGAAATCCAGAGAAGCGGCGAGAAGAATCTGAGGGCTCTGTGGCTCGAATCGAAGCTTCGTTTCTGATGTGAGGGCGCTGTGGACTGTTGCGTCAAGATACGCCTTGACAGGCAGTTTTCAGTTAGCTAACATGGCGACGTAGCGTCAGATTCTCTGTCTGGGGTTACCTGTCCTCAAACCCATGCATTCCGCCGCGAATGGGCACGAGCTCGGGTCGTGTTCCAGCGGACAGG
>Ga0209636_10000720_pt1 | contig 32950 bp, 27 predicted proteins | sample DeeMarSWOR152_54_FD_187464 | JGI IMG/M metagenome (GOLD analysis project Ga0209636, IMG submission 187464) | Marine sediment microbial communities from White Oak River estuary, North Carolina - WOR-1-52-54 (SPAdes) (version 2) | ecosystem: Environmental > Aquatic > Marine > Intertidal zone >...
TGTCCACAAGGGGGGGGATTCGATGTTTCGGGAAGATCATTTGAAGACCATCGGCGATGAGGAAAAAAAGTGGGCTGAGGACCTGAGCAGGATCCTTTCGGAGGTCCCCGAGAGGCTCCCCCGATTCTCGACCATCTCCGATATGGAGGTAAAGGGACTCTATACCCCGAAAGACCTCGAACATCTGGACTACTCGAGGGATGTCGGTTTTCCCGGTATCTATCCCTTCACTCGAGGGGTTCAACCTTCAATGTACCGGGGAAGGATCTGGACGATGCGAATGTTCTCCGGGTTGGGGGGGCCTGAGGAGACGAACAAACGGTTTCACTATCTCCTGGAACACGGGGAGACCGGCCTATCCATCGCCTTTCACTACCCTACCCTCATGGGATACGACAGCGACTCCCCCATGGCCAGGGGCGAGGTTGGGAAATGCGGGGTAGCCGTCGATACCCTTAGGGACATGGAGATCCTGTTGGAGGGCATTCCCCTGGGTAAAGTGACCACATCTATGACCATTAATCCGCCGGCATCTATTCTGTTGGCCATGTACATCGTTGTGGCAGAAAAGCAGGGGGTGAGCAAAGCCCAGATCGGGGGGACAATACAAAACGACATGCTCAAGGAGTTTATCGCTCAGAAAACCTTCATGCTTCCGCCCAAGCCCTCGATGCGCCTCATCGTCGACACCGTAGAATACTGCACCAAGGAGGTTCCCCGATGGAATACCATCAGTATCAGTGGATACCACATCAGGGAAGCGGGATCCACGGCCGTTCAAGAACTGGCCTTTACCCTTGCTGATGGGATCGCGTATGTCGAAGCGGCATTGGAAAGGGGGTTGGAGGTAAATGATTTCGCCCCCCGGCTCTCCTTCTTCTTCGATTCTCACATCGACTTCTTCGAGGAGATTGCCAAGTTCCGGGCGGCCAGGCGCATATGGGCTCGGATTATGAAGGAGCGGTTCGGGGCCAAGAATCCCCGTTCATGGATGCTCCGGTTCCACACCCAGACGGCGGGATGTTCGCTCACAGCTCAACAGCCGTACAACAATGTCGTTCGAACCGCCTACGAGGCCCTTGCCGCCGTGCTGGGAGGAACTCAGTCCCTCCACACCAATTCCCTCGATGAGGTTTTCGCCATTCCCACGGAGGAAGCTGCTACCATAGCCCTGAGGACCCAGCAAATCCTGGCCGAGGAGACTGGGGTTACCAACACCATCGATCCCCTCGCGGGTTCTTACTTCGTTGAAGCCCTAACCAACCGGATGGAGGAAGAAGCGCTGGAATACATTCAAAAAATCGATGACTTGGGAGGAATGCTCGCAGCCATAGAAAAGGGGTTTCCCCAAATGGAAATCGCCGAGGCCGCATATCACTACCAGAAGCTGATCGATGAGGAAAAGAAGGCAGTTGTGGGGGTAAACAAGTACGTAACCGACCATCCCCCCATCACCATATGGAAGATGGACCCAGAAATTGAGCGGAGGCAACTGAAGAGGTTGCGAGAAATGAAGGAAATGAGGAACGGACAAAAGGTGAGAGATCACTTGAATCATCTCAGGGAGGCAGCAGAAGGGGACGAGAACCTCATGCCTTATATCGTCAATGCCGTGAGGGAGTATGCCACACTACAGGAGATCTGCGATGTCTTCAGACAGGTCTTTGGAACCTATACGGATCCAGGGATGTTCTAAGTATAGGGTGCTGCGGTCGGAAGGGGGAAAGAGGTTAGAGGGGAGAGGTTGGAGGTTGGAGGGGAAATGTAAAAGTTCAAAAGCCAAATGACATAAGTGAATTAGTTGCCTGGTTTCATTAGTTTAATTGGTTAAATTGGTTAAAAATTGAAAGTTCAAATGTCAAAATCCAAATTTCAAATTAAGTTCAAATGACAAATGACGAGGCTCGAACCACGAGCACGGACACGTATCACGAGCACGAAATATGCGAGCACGAACACCATCCTCTAACGCGGTCTGCCGTCCGCCGTCTGCGGTCCTAATCATCACGAACACGAACAACGGACACGGACACGAAACTCTGAGCGAAGGGACATTGGTTTTCTTTCCAAGGAAAAATATTTTGGCCAGCGAAGAGCGAGTTCTTTCGAGACGTCAAGCGAGAAATTGGAGGCAAGGTAAATGACATGTGATAAATTGGGAACGGAATATGAGTCCTGAGAGAAAAATCCGAATTATGGTGGCCAAACCAGGGCTGGATGGCCATGACCGTGGAGCGAAGATTATTGCACGAGGGTTCAGGGATGCGGGTTTTGAGGTGATCTATACGGGGCTCCACCAGACCCCGGAGCAGATCGTAGCAGCGGCCATCCAGGAGGATGTGGACGCCATTGGCTTGAGTAGCCTGGCCGGAGCCCATGATTACCTCTTTCCCCGGATTGTGGAACTCCTGGAGGAGAAGGGAGCAGATGACATTATGGTATTCGGGGGCGGCATCATCCCCGAGGAGGACATCGCCGAGCTCAAGAAAGCGGGCATACGGGAGATTTTTGCGCCGGGCACGCCCATTAAGGAAGCGGTGAATTGGGTTCGACAAAACATCAAGCCCAAGAGGTAGAAGGGGCATTGCAATGGAGGAGGCATTCAATGGCCTTGGATTTCGATTTAACCGAAGAACATGAAATGGTTAGGAAAATGGTCAGGACCTTCGCGGAGAAAGAGATCGCTCCTATTGCACAGGAACTCGATGATAAGGAGGAGTTCTCCGTCCAACTAACCAACCGAATGGGGGAGCTCGGATTATTTGGATTATGTGTCTCAGAGGAATACGGCGGATCGGATATGGGCTATCTGTCTTATATCATCGCAACCGAGGAGATCGCACGGATCGACGGGTCGCAGGCGGCGACATTGGCGGCGGGGTGTTCCCTGGGACTATCTCCCATTTACAATTTCGGAAATAATGACCAAAAAAGCCAGTGGCTCCCCAACCTCGTTGCTGGGAAAACCCTGGCCTCCTTCGGCCTGACCGAACCCGATGCCGGTTCCGATGCGGGGGCCACTAAGACGACGGCCGCTTTGGAGGGGGATCACTGGGTCATTAATGGAAGCAAGATCTTCATCACCAACTCCTCAACGGAGATCAGTGCCGTCTGCGTGGTACAAGCCGTTACGGGAAGGAGCCAGGACGGATCCAAGGAACTCTCATGCATTTTGGTCCCAAACGGGACCCCCGATTTTGAGGCGAAACCCATGCATGGTAAAATGGTCTGGCGAGCCTCCAATACGGGCGAACTCTATTTCAAGGATTGCCGGGTCCCCAAGGAAAACCTCCTCGGGAAAAGAGGCGAGGGGTTTCATCAGATGCTGGAAACCCTCGATGGGGGAAGACTCAGCGTTGGTGCCATGGGCCTGGGCGGGGCGCAAGGGGCTTTTGAGTGTGCCATGAAATATGCCCACGAAAGGGAACAGTTCGGTAGGCCTATCGGCTCATTTCAAGTCAATGCCTTTAAGCTAGCGGATATGTATACCGAAATTGAAATGGCCAGGCTATTGCTCTACAAGGCCTGCTGGCTTGCCGACACCAAACGCCCCTTCTCCAAGGAATCGGCCATGGCAAAACTCGTCTGTTCCGAGACGTATTATCGCGTCGCCAATCACGCCGTCCAACTCCACGGTGGATATGGGCTGATGAAGGAATATCCCGTCGAGCGGCACTACCGAAACCAAAAGCTCCTGGACATCGGCGAGGGAACATCGGAGGTCCAGCGGATCATCATCGCACGACATATCGGCGTTCCCGGAAGGGCATTATAGCCATTTCTGGTTGATCTGGTTTATTTGGTCTATCTGGTCAACGAGATGAACGAAAAGAACCAGATAGACTAGACAAACCAGATAGACCCTATACCAATAGGTGATGGATGAGCTTGGCTGAGAAAATCCTTCAGGGCGATATCAGGGCGGCTTCCAGGCTGATGCGGGATATCGATGATCGCATGCCCAATGCCATTAAAGAGCTCAAGAAGATCTACCCAAGAACGGGCAATGCCTATATTATCGGCATCACAGGTCCTCCCGGCTCAGGGAAGAGCACCCTTGTGGACAAGACCGTGGAAATCCTCCGGAAGGAGGGGAAGACCGTCGGAATCGTCGCCGTCGACCCGACGAGCCCCTTTACGGGTGGCGCCATATTGGGGGACCGAATTCGCATGCAGAGGCATAGCACCGACGACGGGGTGTTCATTCGAAGCTTGGCTACCAGGGGAAGTTTGGGGGGGTTATCTCGATCGACCAATGACATCATCAAGGTCATGGATGCCATGGGCAAGGACATCATCATCGTGGAGACGGTTGGAGTTGGCCAGGATGAGGTGGATATTGTCAATACCGCCCACACCTCAGTCGTGGTATTGGTCCCGGGACAGGGGGATGATATTCAGGCGATCAAAGCGGGGATTTTGGAAATCGGCGACATCTTCGTCATCAATAAATGTGAGCGAGAGGGAGCTGATAGATTGGAAAGGGAACTGAGGGCTACCTTAGAGATGGGGGCCAAGCGGGAGGATGGTTGGATGCCCCCGATTTTTAAAACGGAAGCCCTCTTGGGCAAGGGGATCTTCGAATTTGTTTACGGAGTGTACAGGCACAAAGAGAGGCTCATGGCCAGCGAACACTTTGAGAAGAAGAACGCCGAAAGGACGAAGCTGGAATTTCTATCCGTCCTCAGCAGTGAGCTGATGGAGAGCGTAATGGGAAAGCTGGAAAAGGAGAAAAGGCTGGAGAAAATCATAGACGACCTCATACAGAAGAGGCGCAATCCCTATTCAGCTGTGGAGAAGATATTGGATGAGCAATTAAAGGGGAACTCGTGATGCCAAAAAGGGGGAAATAGTATATGGGAATCGAGAAGACGAGGGATGAACTCGACCGCAAAGACCGTGAAGCCCTTCTGGCTGGGGGAAAAGAACGAATTGAAAAGCAGCACGCAGCCGGGAAATTGACGGCCCGGGAAAGAATCGACCTCCTCCTAGACAAGGGAACCTTCGTGGAACTCGACCGCTTTGTAACCCATCGATGCAATGATTTCGGCATGGAGGACAGAAAATTCCTCGGCGATGGGGTCATAACCGGTTATGGAAAGATCCACGATAGACTCGCCTTCGTCTTCGCCCAGGATTTTACCATATTCGGTGGCACTCTCAGCATAACCGTGGCCGAAAAAATCTGCAAGGTGATGGAACTGGCCATGAAAAACGGGGCTCCCCTTATCGGCATCAATGACTCAGGTGGGGCGAGGATACAGGAGGGAGTGGCGAGCCTGGCGGGCTACGCGGATATCTTCCTGAGGAATACCCTGGCCTCCGGGGTCGTACCCCAAATATCGGTCATCCTCGGCCCATGCGCTGGAGGGGCCGTCTATTCCCCTGCCCTTACGGATTTCGTGTTTATGAGTAAGAAATCGAGCTATATGTTCATCACGGGACCCAAGGTGGTCAAGGCCGTGACCCACGAGGACGTGACCGAGGAGGATCTCGGGGGGGCGATGACCCACAACATTAAAAGTGGTGTTGCCCATTTTGCTGGGAAGGACGACAAGGACACACTGAATATGGTGAAGGAGCTCCTCAGCTACCTTCCCCAGAACAATCGGGAAAAACCTCCCCCCGTTGACTGCACCGATGATCCGCAGCGGACCGACGATTCCCTGAAAACGGTGGTGCCGGATGATCCCAAAAAACCCTATGATATTATCAAAATCATTCAAAGCGTTGTGGATGCCGGCCACTTCTTCGAGGTCCATAAGTACTTCGCCAGAAATATCGTTATCGGCTTCGCCAGGCTCAACGGAATGCCAGTGGGTATCGTTGCCAATCAGCCCAATTGGCTTGCAGGGTGCCTCGATATCAATGCCTCCATAAAGGGGGCCCGGTTCGTGCGATTTCTGGATGCCTTCAATATTCCCATCATTACCTTTGAGGACGTTCCGGGATATCTCCCGGGTACCGCTCAGGAGTTCGGAGGGATTATCAGGAATGGGGCGAAGCTCATCTATGCCTACTCGGAAGCCACGGTACCCAAGATAACCGTGATCACGAGAAAGGCATACGGCGGGGCATACTGCGTGATGTCCAGCAAACATCTGCGGGGTGACATCAATTACGCGTATCCGACGGCCGAGATCGCCGTGATGGGGGCCGACGGCGCAGTTCCCATAATCTTCAGGAAGGAGATCGGGGAAGCCGATGATCCGGAAAAGAAAAGGGACGAGTTGGTGAACGAATATCAGGAAAAATTTTCCAATCCCTACAGGGCGGCCGAACTGGGTTATGTCGATGAAGTGATTAAGCCCGAGGAGACGAGGCCAAGGCTCATCGTCGCCTTGGAGATGCTCAAGAACAAGGTGGATACCAACCCGCCGAAAAAACACGGCAATATACCGCTGTGAAGTCAGAGGGGTCAGGTCTCAATTCTTGACAAAATCAAGGGGACATACATGGATACTTGATATAATGAGTAAAGGAACTTGTTGTCAAGAATTGAGACCTGACCCCAATTTTCCAAATTTTCAGGGGAGGTGTCATGAAGGCGAGAAAAGATCCAAAAGGGGAACTGAAGAGATGGGAAGAAACCATCCTCACTAAAGTCCTCGATCGATTCCCCGAGAGAAGGGAGACGTTTAAGACCACCTCCGATATCGAATTGAAGCGGGTTTATACCCCTTTGGACCTGGAAGGATCCGACTATTTCGCACAATTGGGTTTTCCGGGCGAATATCCCTTTACGAGGGGGGTGCAGCCGACCATGTACCGGGGGCGGTTCTGGACCATGAGGCAATACGCCGGTTTCGCAACCGGCGAGGAAACCAACAAACGCTACCGATATCTCTTGGACCATGGCCAGACGGGCCTCAGCATGGCCTTCGACCTTCCGACCCAGATCGGGTACGATTCCGACCATCCCTTGAGCGTTGGAGAGGTTGGCAAAGTTGGGGTCGCCATCGATACCCTTGCTGACATGGAGACCGTCTTTGAGGGCATCCCCCTGGAAAAGGTATCCAGCTCCATGACCATCAATTCTACAGCGGCCATCCTCTTGGCCATGTATATCGCCGTAGCCGAACAGCAGGGGGTAAAACCGGAGTCCCTCAGAGGGACAGTTCAGAACGAAATCCTCAAGGAATACGTTGCTCGGGGAACCTACATCTTTCCCCCCCAGGAATCCATGAGGATTGTTACGGATATCTTCGCCTTCTGCAAAGATCACGTTCCCCAATGGAACACCATCAGCATCAGCGGCTATCATATGAGGGAGGCTGGTTGCACCGCGGTCCAGGAGGTTGCCTTCACCCTGGCCGACGGTATCGCCTATGTTGAGGCAGCCATCGCGGCGGGAATGGATGTGGATTCCTTCGCCTCCAGGCTCTCCTTCTTCTTCGGCTGTCATAACGATTTCCTCGAGGAAATAGCCAAGTTCAGGGCGGCGCGGAGGCTCTGGGCTCGGATCATGAGGGAGCGATTTGGCGCCAAGATGGACGCCTCGTGTATGCTCCGTTTCCACACTCAGACGGCGGGATGTACCCTCATTCCCCAGCAGCCCGACAACAACATCATCCGTGTAACGCTTCAGGCATTGTCGGCTGTGCTCGGGGGGACGCAGTCCCTTCATACAAACTCACGGGACGAAGCCTACGCCACCCCCACCCAGGATTCCGTGACCATCGCCCTGAGGACCCAACAGGTCATCGCCAACGAAACAGGTGTAACGGATATCGTGGACCCGTTGGCGGGTTCCTATGCAATTGAGACACTGACCGATGAGATTGAGGCCAAGGCCCTCGAATACATCGAGAAGATCGATTCCATGGGCGGCGCTGTTAAGGCCATCGAATCCGGATTCATGCAAAATGAAATCCTCAATAGCGCCTATGCCTATCAGAAGGCGATCGAGGATAAGGACCTCATCATTGTGGGGTTGAACGAATTCGTTGCCGAGGAAGAACCCCTCAGGGATATCCTGAAGATAGACCCCGAGGTGGAGAGATACCAGAAGGAAAAACTGGCGAGGATAAAAAAGGAGAGGGACTCTCGCCAGGTCAAGAGGGACTTGGAGACCCTGAGGGAAGCGGCTGAGGGAGATGGGAATATCGTTCCCCCCGTTTTGGATGCGGTGAAGGCCTATGCCACAGTGGGGGAAATATCCGACGTGTTGAGGGACGTCTTTGGGGAATATAGGGAGAGTTAACGCCTCCGGTTCATAGGCGGTTCTGCAGCCGAATGAAGGCTTCAAGGAGAGAATCCATGAAAGGGGAAAGGAAAATTCGAGTACTCGTCGCAAAGCCGGGATTGGACGGGCACGACCGGGGCGCCAAGGTCATCTCGAGGGGCTTACGGGATGCGGGAATGGAGGTCATCTATACTGGGATCCGGCAGACCCCGGAACAAATCGCGGCCACGGCGGTCCAAGAGGGGGTCGATGTCGTGGGGCTGAGTTGCCTCTCCGGCGCCCACAATCACCTGTTTCCGCGCGTCGTCGAGGCTCTGAACGAGAAAAAAGCGGGAGACATTCCCGTATTCGGGGGAGGCATCATCCCCGTAGATGACATACCTGGGCTGAAGAAAGCCGGCATCAGGGAAATCTTCCAGCCCGGGACAACTATCCGGGATATTGTGCAGTTCATTGAGAAGATCGTCCAACGCTAAAGGGGACCTTCGAAACCCCGGCAAGGGAGGTCATTGAAATGATAAAGAGGATTGATCATATAGCCATTGCGGTACATGACATCGATGAGGCGGCCACATTCTATTCCGATATCCTAAAACTAAACCTTTCCGGCGTGGAAGTGGTTGTGGAACAAAAGACCAAGGTCGGCTTTTTCAGAATCGGAGAAAGCAATATCGAACTGGTTCAACCCACCAGCGACGATTCCCCCCTTGTCAAATTCCTTGAAACCAAGGGCCCCGGTATTCACCACATCTGCCTCGAAGTGGACGATATCGACAAGGAGCTGGAGGAATTGATAAAACGGGGGGGCCGGATGATCGATGAAAAACCACGCCTAGGAGCCCACAATACGAGGGTGGCCTTTATTCACCCCAAGAGCTCAGGCGGGGTCCTCATCGAGCTCAACCAGGGTGGTGCAGAACACGATGAAACGAGAAATCAAAAAGTTTAAACGGGACGTCCTCTACTTCTTGTTCCTCGGGATCATGGAAGTCACCGGCCTCCTTTCCCGGGGGCTAGCCCTAAAAGTGGGGGAATTTGCGGGTCGATTGGCCTTTCACTGCCTACGAAAGCTGCGAAAAAGGACCATCGAAAACCTTACCATGGCTTTTAATGGTGAAAAGAGCCGGCGAGAAATCCTCGAATTGGCCAGCGACGTCTTCGCGAACTTGGGAAAGAATGCCCTCGAGGTCAGCGTCCTCAACAGACGCCCCCCAGAGAAAATCAACAACATCATGTGCGTAAGGGGAGAGGAACGGTTGGAGGAGGGGTTTAAGAAGGGGAAGGGGGTCATTTACATCACGGCCCATTTGGGCAGCTGGGAGCTCATGGCCGCCTACTATGCCCTTTTGGGGCACCATCCCGTTAATGTCATCGCCAGATCCGTCTATGATGAGAGGATCAATCGCATTCTGCTCAGATTTCGGTCTCGATACGGGGTGAAAACCATACTGAGGGGGAGAGCGGGGAAGGGAGAGTCCGTCGTCGCCTCAACCAAGGAGATCTTAAGGGTTCTCAGGAGAAACGAGCTTCTCGGTGTTTTGATCGATCAACACATCAAGGGAATCGATTCGGTGCCTGTCACCTTCTTGGGAGCGACAACCACAACCCCTTCAGGTGCTGCCTCGCTTGCACTGGCTTCTCAGGCGGAAGTTTTCTTCGGATATACCTATCGGGGTGAAGATAATCGGCATTATATCGTGGCCGAGAGGGTGGGCGAGCTCATCAGATCCGAGGATAGGACCAGGGATATTCTGGCGAATACCTCCCTTTTCACCCGCTTAATCGAGGAAAAGGTGAGGGAATTTCCATCGCAATGGGTCTGGATTCATGACAGGTGGGGGAAATACAGGAGGAGGGAAATCACGGTCAGCCAAGAGCTGTGATGGCCCGTATTTCCGCAAACGCCTTTAGGTTTGTTTGGGGCATATCGGCCCCGATAAGGACGGGGACTTTCCCTGCTGTTGATCCGAAATAGTTGGGGACATTTGGAGAAAAATCGGAGGTTACTTTGGAAGGGGGGAGTTTACAATGGCATTGATATCCGGTGAGGAGTACAAGAAAAGACAGAAAAAGATCAAGCATAATGTCTATATCCACGGCAAGAAGGTGGAAAACCTGGAGGATAACCCCGTCACCAAATCCGTCCTGGACGCCACCGCACTGATGTTCGACCTTGCTCTGGACCCCCGATATGAATATCCCATGGTTGCTACATCCCATTTGACTGGAGAAAAGATTAATCGCAACCTCCACGTCAACCGGAATAACGATGATCTGATGGGCCGCGCCGATATGGCCTTGCTCGCAGGTCAGAAACTGGGCACCTGTAACTATAGGTGTGTGGGCTGTGACGTTACCAACGCCCTCGCGAGCGTCACGTGGGAGATGGATAGAGCCGAGGGAACGGAGTACCACGGACGCTTCAACCAATTCCTTAAAAAAGCCCAGGCCAACGATTGGGCGTGTAGCGGGGCCCTGACCGATGCGAAGGGGGATAGGAGTCTGAAGGTGGGCCAGGGCGATCCTGATATGTACCTCCATATGGTGGAGAAGAAGTCCGATGGCATCGTGGTAAAAGGCGCAAAATTTCATCAAAGCGGCGCTATCGCCGCCGATTGGACCTTGGTGATGGCGGGGCAGGGCTTAAGGGAAGGAAGCGAAGATTATGCCGTCGCCTTCGCCGTCCCCAACAGCGAAGAGGGCCTGACCTACATCACCCAGTATAACCCCATGTCGATGGAGAGGGAATACGCCAAGGATGTCTATGAATTGGGTAATCCTCTGTACGGGCAGAGGGAGACGTGCATTATGGTCTTCGACAACGTCTTCATACCCTGGGAGAATGTATTTATGTGCGGGGAGGCCAAGTATGCAGGCCTCGCCGTCACTCGATTCGCCAAAACTCATAGGATGAACTGCGGTGGGGCCTGTAAGGTCGGGTTTGCCGATATCGTCATCGGGGCGGCTGCATTGGCCGCGGAATATCAGGGCACTGATAGGGCACCCCACATCATGACCATGATCACCGACATGATAAGGGACTCCAAACAGGCCCATGCCTGTGCCATCGCCGCTGCGGTGAAGGGGTTCGAGGAACCACTTGGCTCGGGAGTCTGGATGCCGGACGATCTCTTCGGGAATGTGGCCAAGTTGACCATTGCGCCAGGATTCTGGGAAATCATGTCATATGCTGGAGATATAGCCGGTGGATTCATCACCACCATGCCCTCCTTCGAGGATTTAAGGAACCCCTCCACCGAGGCTTACCTGGAGAAGTATCTCAAGGTGAAGGTTCCCGCGGAGAAGAGGATGCGGATCACAAAGGTCCTCCAAAACTGGGCTGCCGGCCTCCATGGAGCCGGAACCTGGCACGGCGCGGGCTCTGTTCAAGCACAGATGATCTCCCTCATGAGGGTGGCCAACATTGCCGAAAAGAAGAAGATTGCCATGGAAATAGCCGGAATCGAGGAAGAGAAAGAAGAAAAATCATAGCTCATGATGAGGGTTTGTAAGCACATACAGCTTATGAAGGTCTTTCCATCGCTTGATAGACCAATTGGCAGATATCCATAACGGATACCTCTGCATCGAGCTCCCGCATGCCAAATCCCAACATCTTCATGCAGGAAGGGCATGCCGTGGCCAGGAGCTGAGCTTCCGACTCTATGACCTGCTCCGCCCTCCTTTTCGAAACCCCCTGGGACAATTTCAGATTAACGGCTAACAGATCACCACCCGCTCCGCAGCACATTGCATACTCTCGATGATCCTCCAGCTCCACGAAATTGATCCCGGTAATACTCTTGATAACGGACCGAGGTTCCTCGTAGACCCCGGCATTCCTCCCCAAATCACAGGGATCGTGATAGGTTACCCTTTCCTTCATCTCCTTCAGGCGGATCTTACCCTCCTCAATTGCCCTTCCAAGAAATTGAGCGGCATGGACCACATCGAGCCCGTGGTCATCTTGAATGATTTTTCTGTACTCATCGCTCCAGACCCGGTAGCAGCCCGGACAGCTCACCAACACCGTGTCTGCCCCCAATTCCCTTACCCTTTCAATGTTATGAAGGATGAATTCCCTTGACTCATCGGGCTTCCCGGCTACGATGAAAGGATAGCCACAGCACCACTCCTGTCCGCCCATTGTGACAAAATCGATTCCCAACAAATCCAAGATGCGAGCAAAGGATTGAGCTATTGGATAGGCCATGGCGAAATAGGCCGTATTACATCCCACGAAATAAACCGACTTTGCCTTCTTCTTCGCCATGGGATCGAATGACAGCCTCGTTCTCCGCAGCCAATCCACCTGTCTCTCGACGGGTTTCCCAGCCGTATTACGATGTTCAATCAGCACGCTCATGAGACCTTCTATCGGATCCAAGCTGAATCCCCTTCTCTGAAGATCTGACCGCAGGGACTCCCACAGTTCCGGGGACCGGATTTTAACGGTACAATCCTCCTCGCACCTCCCGCACATGGTGCATTCGTACACCCTGGTGACGAACTCCTGGGTTATTTCCCTCCGATTATACGGTCGATCCAAAAAGAAATTCTTGAGCGCCAAGAGCTTTCCCCGAGGGGTGGATGACAACCATCCCTGGCTGGTCGGGCATACGTTCACACAATAGCCGCACTGTACACAAGCGCGGGCCTCCTCAACGAAATCCTTGTAGGTGAACTCTCCAAAGGTCTCCGTTCGTCCTGGTAAGACCCTATCGAAGAGCGCCAGCGCAGATGTGCCGAGGCGATATAAGGTCGGGTTCAGAATAATGGGCGGATCAATCCACATCCCGGGATTCATGATGTTCTTGGAATCCAGAGTTCTCTTCTTCTGCCTTCTCTTCGCGAGCTCTTCGAAGGAGAGGACTCTGTTCTTATACGGGGCATTCCATACTCCCAACCCCCCTCCAGGATAACCACCCACTTCCAAGGCCAGATCGGCGATTTCCCGTGGAGTATGCAGCGAGAAGGCAAACTCCATGAGCCTTCTTTCATCGGTCACATACATGGGCAGCAACGTAATTTCTTCAGGCGATGTGATATATCCGACCAAACCCATGGTTCTCTTTCTCAATCTATCAAGGCCGGAGTAAAATTCCCTCCCTTTATCAATGGGAATGACGGCGGCGCTCAGCATTATGGTCGGTGCTGCCCTTCTCACCCTAAAGAGGAATAAGCGCTGCTTCCACTCTTCCTCGGCGCCTTCCCTTTCCACCGCCTTAATCGCCCCGAGTAATTCCCCGAGTTTTCGCCTTCCCTCGTCGATCTCTTCCCTTTCACCCTCGAAGGCCACGAGGGCAAACCCATTTCCCGCGTCAAACTCCGGTGTATGGTAGCCAGAGGCCTTCACCAGATTGAGATACCGATCATCGAAGATCTCAATACTATAGGGCTTTGGCTCAATACGGGCCAGTATCACCACCGCCTCTAATAACGACTCCATCTCCTCGAAATAGATCAAATGCCTTGAAACGGCCGGGGGGATATCTCGAACGTGTATTTCCGCCTTGGTCATAACTCCGAATATCCCCTCGGATTGGAAAAGGTCATCGAGGCCCCTTCCCGGTGAAAATTCCTGGACGGATCCATCGGGGAGCACCACCTCAGCCCAGAGGATCTGGTCATTAACCCGGCCATACTTCAGGCTCCCGATCCCATCGCCAGAGGTCATGGCCCAACCACCCACTGTTGCTGATTTTGCGCTGGAGGGATAGCTTTTCGCAGCCAGCCCCCTCTTTCTTAACCGCCTATCGAGATCCCACCACGTAATCCCCGCCTCGGCGACAACGGTGTTCCTGTCCTCGTTTATCTCGGCCGCCCCTGACAAGCCCAGGAGGTCAATTACAATGCCGCCTTTTTTGGGAACAGAGCCCAATAGACCCGATGAACCGCCCGCCCGAGGCACCATGGGAATTTCCCTCTCATTGCAGTATGCAACCACTCTCGATATCTCTTCAGTGGTCACGGGCCTCACTACCGCCGAGGGCATTGTCTTGAAAAGGATTTTAAGCTCCGATGGGATGGGCGCCAGATCGCTTCGATAAAACCACCGTTCAAATTCGCTGGTGGTTACGCGATCTCCAACAATCTCCTTGAGCCCTTTCTCCAATTTCAAGAGATTCATTTCTCCCCGCGTCTCAATAGCCATTCAATGCACATTTCCCGCATCACATCTCAAGGGGCTGTTGCCCACAACCCATTCCGCCTACCCCTCGTTTTCAACGAGGTGCCTATATTCCTCGGCGGACATGAGGGACTCCATCTCACCGGGGTTTGACATATCGATTACGATTATCCATCCATCCCCATAGGGATCTCTGTTTATGGTGCCGGGCTTCTTGATGAGAGCCTCATTTACCTCTACGACTACCCCGCTCACCGGGGAGAAAAGATCGTTGGTGGATTTTGCCGACTCCACAATCCCGAAGGGCTCCATGTGTTTCAGCTGAACCCCAGCCTCGGGCAATTCCACAAATAAAATGTCGGTTAGTTGATCTTGAGCATAGTCCGTTATTCCCACCCGGCCCCTCTTTCCCTCTACCTTCAGCCATGTATGTTCCTCGTTGTATTTGAGACCATCCGGATAACTTAGGTCTTTTGAACTCATCGCTTCCTCCTCAATCTCTTTTCACCGTTATCTTCGGATGCAAATTCACCTTAGCGTTTATGGAGTTGATGACAAGACAGTTCTTCTTGCTCATCTCCAACACTCGCTCCGCCCATTCCTCCTCTTCATCATCCGCAATGACCAATTCGGGATAGAGGTTCACCTGAGTGAACCAAAATCCCTTCCCCTCCACCTTTTCAACGATCCCACTTGCCGTGCAGATGATGTCTGTATAACTCAGCTTCGCCCCTTCGGCAACGGCGAAAAAAGTGGTTAGATAGCAGGCACAGGCCGAGGCAACGAACAGGTCCTCCGGCGACCAAAACCCTTTTGGTCCACCGAATTCCGATGGGGTAGACACCTCGAGGTCATGCTGTCCCTCCACAACGAGCTTCACCCTTTTCCCCTCGATCCACTCCGCCGTCGTTTCGTAGTCATACCTATCCCCTGTCATTTCATAACCTCCCTTTTTCCCCCTTCTCGACAGTAAGAGCGATGTCCCCGATGGGAGCAAGGATGAGTACTTCCCCGTGCTACAATGGGTGCTGAGTCCCCGTTGAACTTCTCGAGCATCGCTCAACCGTTCGACGTGTGGACTAGCATTGGTTTGAGGATCCGGAATTCCTCGGAGGGAACTACGGGCGCATGCTGTCTCCCCCTTCACCGTGCGGGGAAACCCGCTGCCGCTGCCTCTCCTGCTATCCCGTGGGTGACCTGGATGGCCTCGGGTTCCACCGGTTCCCGCCCCTTCAGCGGCCATATGGGAACCACGATTCTTCCGTATACCTCGTTGAGCACCTGCGCCAGAGCCGTATACATGGACGAAAGGCCGCAAATGATTCCCTCGTAACCTGCCACGCGCTTTATGAGAGCACTCCCCGTAGCATCTCCAATGGCCAAGAGAAAGAACAGAACCGCCAGCGACCCAAACACGAACTGGAGGGCCCTATTAAGCCTGAGCGTTCCAAAGAACATGACAGAGGTAAATACGCCCCACATGAACAGATATGTCACCATAGCGGAAGTCTTCGGGGCTTGCCCCCACCCAAGCTTCGGCATGACCAACAAGCCAACCAGCGTAAACCAAAAGAGACCGAAGGATCCAAACGCGGTAGTCCCAAAGGTGTTGTTCTTCTTCCACTCCATGATCGCGGCAAGAATCTGTGCGATGCCCCCATAAAACATGCCCATGGCAAGGATCATCGTGCCCAGGGGATAGAGCCCCGCATTGTGGACATTCAGGAGAACGGTCGTCATACCGAACCCCATGAGACCGAGAGGCGCTGGATTCGCTGTGGTATCCCTTATCTCCATTTTAGTTTCACCTATCAGTTGAACTGTCTTCTCCTGCATCGCTATTACTTCCTCCGTAGCCTACAGCAACTAAAAAATAGTACTCACCCAGAAGGCCCAAATTCGAGAATCCATATTCTGTCAGGGGCGAAATCGAACCTCTTTAGGATCAATCCAACAGTGAGAGGGTGCCCAATACATCCGGCACCCTCTCAATAACCAACCTACCTGAGCCCGAGAACATGTTCTCCGTTACTTCTTCTTTCCCTTTGCCGGCTTCTTCTTGGTCATCAGGTCCTGGACCTCCACGAAGTAGTTGCCAGGCATTTGGGACTCGTGCATTTCTGTGGGCACGGGGTACCGAATCCCGCCGTTATGAGTCCCTTGCAGGCCCTCGATCATTTCCTCGGCCCGGCTGCGGTGCCAGGAGAAGACGATCTCGTGATCCCGACACATCCCGAACCGCCGGTCTCCCAGGCAGGGTACCTCCCTGGCCACACCCTTGGTCTTCATCACGTAGGCGATGCCGATGCCGCACATCCCAGCATCACCGCAGGTGGGAACGAGCAGGCTGCCACCCCTATGCCACAGCGCCGCCTGTTGGAGCCGCATACACTGGGCCGAATCGACGTAAACCATAATTACATCCGGATCATAGCCGTCATCCACCGCTCCCAAGGGATAACAGACAACGGCCTTGTAGACCGGATCCAGTTTCGGCAGAGCCTTCTGCATTGCCGCGGCCGCCTTCAAGTCCTTTTGGTAGACCTTGTCGCCCAGAACACCTTTGGTTACCCTTTCAGGCGTGGAAATGAGCCCACAGGTGCAGGCCCCCAGCACACAGTCCATATCCTGGGCCTCGCCGTAGATGGTCCATCCATAAAAGCGTGCGAAGGCGCCGATCTGGCAGACGTTGATTTTAAACCTCCTCTTTCTTGCGCCCGGGGGAAGGTCGCTCAGTCGCTTGACCACGTTGATGCCGATGGGAAAACTATTCGGTCGGACGTATCTGTTTAAATCCTCCACGTATTTCTTCCAATCCATACCTGTACTCCTTTCTCGAGATTTGCCTTCGCGCTCATTGCGAAAAACGTGAGCGGAACTACATCTGATACCCTATCCATTCCGGAACGATCCGCTCGTACCGCCCGTACTCCTTGCCAAACTTGATAAAGTGGTCGATATTTTCCAGAGGGGCCGTGGGTGGTATCTCACAGGCAGATGAGAGGACAAAGGCGCTATAGGGAGCAGCCGTGTCTACGCACCACCTGGTGGCGTCCTCGATCTGCTTCTTGGTCCCATCCTTGAACAGGAGGATGTCCACATTGCCGATAATCACGAGCTTCCGATTGGAAACCTTCATCAGCTTCTTCAGCGAGGAGTAGCAATCGATACTGAGCGCGGAAACCCCCGTGGCTACGATATCCTCCATAATGGCGTCAATGTGTCCACAGATATGTAGGGTTACGCCTGTGCGTTTCTCACTGAAGAACTTCACCAATTGCTGATGGTAGGGAACCACGAATTTTCGGTAGATATCGGGAGAGATGAGGTTCAAGGAACACGTCGCCTCTGAGTAGCTCAGCCCAACCCTCGCCTCGGTATTAATGGCCATTCCGAATGTTTGAGCGAATTCGGTGGTGAACTTCATCAAATCATGGACAAACTCCGGATCATCAACGGTGTCCATGATAATCTGCTCAGCCCCCCGCAGGTTGACGGCGATCTGCCAGGGTCCGCAGATGACGCTCCCCGCCGCGGCATCGGTAATGAGGGGTCTTGCCAGGGAGAGCCCCTCGATGTAGTAGGGCAGCCGCGCATCCTTCATCGGATCGGGAACCTTCATCTTGAGGAGCTTCTTCTTGTCATCGAGGATATGCTTGGTGACATAGGCCAGATCATCCTCTGGCATGGCCACCGTGCTCCCGCAGGCCTCCGTCTCCATCACAAGGTCCGCCATCATGGTGACCACGTCCCCCTGAAACCGCTCGTACGAGGCGACGACCGCCTTGGCGAACTTCTTTGGGTTGGTGAGATACTCCTTGATGGTCATCCCAGCCACCTTGGCATTGATGATACTGGTGATGGGATAGACGGGAACCCTGTCAGTGAAGGATCTCGAGTAAGCCGCCCTAACGTGATCTCTTCCAATGTACTTCATCGCAACTCCCCCTTTCTCTTAATTGTATGTAATGGTTTTTTACAATTTCAAGGTCTCGATTTCTTTCCCAAGAGCCCCTTAGCCTTCTCCACGGCAAGGGCACCATCCCTGCCGTAGCCGTCGGCCTTGATCTCATCGGCGAACCGCTGGGTAACCGGCGCCCCACCAACCATTGTCTTGACCGCTAGGCCCGCAGATTTTAGGGCCTCGATGGTTGTTTTCATGTGGGGCATGGTGGTCGTCAAGAGGGCGGAGATCGCGACGATGTCCGCCTTCTTCTCCCTTGCCGCCTCTACAAACTTCTCGCTCGGGGTGTCCACGCCCACATCGAACACCTCGAAACCCGCCCCCTCCAGCATCATCCCCACAAGGTTCTTGCCGATATCGTGCTGGTCCCCCTTAACCGTACCCAGTACTACCCTGCCGACCGGTTCCGCGCCCGTATCGGCCAAAATTGGCTTTAAAAGCGCCATCCCTGCCTTCATCGCTCGAGCGGCAAGCAGCACCTCGGGGACATAGATTTCGTTCTTCTTAAACCTCTCCCCAATCACGTTCATTCCCGCTATGAGGCTTCCATCCAAAATCTCTTGTGCTGATAGCCCTTCGTCCAAGGCTTCCTGCGTAAGCCGCTCCACCTCCTTGAAGTTTCCCTTCTGTACCATGAGTGCAATCTCGTTTAAGTCCGCCATGGGTACCTCCGTAACTGAGAAGCTGGGATCCCAACCTCTCCCTGCTCAATCGAACTTCCCCTCCCTGGATGCCGTGATGTAGTTCATGCAGAAATCATCCTTTCCCAAGAGAGTCATGGTAGTGATCAAATTGGCCATAATCCGCTTATCACAGGGGTCCAGGATTACCGCGTCCAAGCCCTTGGTCATGGCCATGACCAAGAACATCTGGTTCACCAGCTTCCGGTTGGGGAGGCCAAAGGAAACGTTGCTCAGGCCGCAGATGGTATGGACCCCCGGAAAGCCTTTCATAATCGCCTCGATGGCATCGAGGACCGCCACCCCATATCGGGTATCCGTGCTCACCGGTGTGACTACTGGGTCAATGTAGATATCCCCTATGGGAACTCCATCCTTAGTAAGCTTCCCGATGAGGTCCGAGGCGATCCGAATCCTGTCCTCCGCTGTATCGGGCATTCCCCGATCATCCATGCACAGCCCAACCAGGTTGGGCTTGTACTGTTGAATGGACCCAATCAACTTCGCGTATCGTTCAGTTTCAGCGGTAATGGAGTTGACCATTGCCTTACCCCTGCAGAGGGGAAGCACTTCTTCCACCGCTGCCGGATTTGGGCTGTCGATACAAATGGTTACATCTGACGAATCCTGAATTAGTTGGACCGCCCACTTGAGGGACTCGATCTCACCATCCATTAACGTGGCGGTATTGACATCAATCACATGGGCTCCGGCCTCAACCTGATCCCTCGCCTCCTTCGTAATGAATCCAGCGTTTCGGTTTCTGAGGGCTGGCTCAATGCCCTTTCTGCTGGAATTGATCCTTTCGCCTACGATCACCATGATTGCACCACCCATCGGCTTGTATCTATTTTTTCCCGACCTTCTCCCATTCCTTGTCCCTCAAAAGCTTCCTGAGGGCCTTCCCCGAGGCGCTCCTCGGAATTTCATCCACGAATTCCATAACCGCCGGGATCTTATACGGGGCCATCCTGGTCTTGCAAAACTCCTTGATCTCTTCCTCCGTGGCTTTTTCCCCCTTTTTCAGCTCAACGAATGCCTTTCCCACTTCCCCCTTCAGCTCGTCGGGAATCCCGACGATGACCAGGTCCTTGATCTTGGGGTTGGTGAGCATGATGTCCTCCACCTCGCTGGGGAATAACTTCTCCCCGCCAACATTAATCATGTCCTTCTTCCGGTCGACGATATAAGCATACCCATCCTCGTCCATGATGGCAATGTCGCCCGAGTGAAACCACCCCTCCTCATCGAAGACCTCCCGCGTGGCCTCAGGCTTGTTGAGATAGCCCTTGGTTACACAGGTGCCCTTAATACACAGCTCACCCCTCTGGCCAACGGGGAGCTCCTTTCCATCTTCATCAACTACCTTCAACCTTGCATCGGCCATGCCATACCCACAGGAACCGATTCTGGTCTCGGTATATGGTGCCGTTGTGCCGACACAGGAGACCTCGGTGAGTCCCCACGCCTCGGCGTACTTCCACTTGAGCTTTTCCTCAACAAGTTTTATCAGTTCCACGGGCATCTTCGTGGCTGCCGATAGGCAGAATACCACCGAATCGATCTTCCGCTGCTCAATATCCGGGGTCTTGACAAAGAGGTTGAACATCGGGGGAACCCCGATAAAGCAGGTGGGGCGAAGCCTTTCTATGTCATCCAGGGCTTTGTCAGGATAGAATCGCTCCACGGTAATCACCGTCCCACCACGGCTGAGCATGCCGAAGGTCCCGTTTATCAAACCCCAGCAGTGGAAAATTGGAGTGGCCACCATAATGGTATCATTTTCCGTGAACTGGACCTTGCCGAATTCGATTACATTGTGGGTCATGTTCCTGTGGGTTGCCATCACCCCCTTTGGCCAACCCGTGGTGCCGGAGGTATACATGAGGTGGCAGAGCTCCTCTTCATCCTTCTCCACCGGTGAAAATTGATCCGATGCCTTCTCCACGATGCTCTCAAAGGCCGTGGGATCATCCTTATTATCCCCCCCCAAAAGAATCTTGTGTTCCATCGATTCGATATTGCCCTTCACTTTATCCAAGATCGGCTCACGGCCCTTATCCACGATGACCGCCTTGGTCTGGCAGTCCTTCAGGATATACTCTACCTCTATGTCCTTCAGCATTGCATTGACCACATTGACCACTAAACCAGCCCGCACCGTGCCCAAATAGCTCATCAGTAACTCAGGCAAGCTGGGAAGAAACAGGGAAACCACATCCCCTCGCTTCAAACCCAACCCGATCAGACCATTGGCCACCTTGTTAACGAGCTTGTCAAACTCAGCATAGCTTATCCGCCTGTCCTCAAAGATAATCGCCGTCTTATCCGGCGACTTCTCAACCCAAGGTTTGAAAAAACTCGCCATGTTCATCGGCAATCCCTCCCTTACTCTCAATGCGCAGATAATTATGGGCTCACTTGGATACCGTTTCCCCCACATTAAGAGGGCTTCAGTTCTTCTCCTTCGCTAACGAGTTTGCCAATCAAAATATCCATCGCATTTACAAGGGCGTCATAGGAGTTGTTCAACGTAGGGCTATACACGGTCTCATATTGAGAGAGCTTGGAAATGGGGATTTTCTCGCCTATGGCGAGCACCAATTTATCCACGATGCGACCAACCGTATTGTCACCAATGATCTGAGCGCCCACCAAGGACTGGGTTCTCTTGTCAAGCACAAGCTTCGTGTCAAGTGAAACCCCGCCAAGCTTTTTTTTGTGCGTGATTCCCTTGTGAACCACGGAGAGCACATCCAGCCCCAACTTCTTCGAATACGATTCAGTATAACCCACGGTGGCAACATATTTGCCGAAAAGCTCCCCACTGAATGGGAGGACCGTTCCGATAAACGGGAATTTATCCCCCAGCGCGATGTTCCTCCCAACGATTCTCCCCGTTCTATTGGTGAAAGTGGCCAGGGGGCATAACGTCTTGCTCTCTGTCATCATGTCCCAACCCTCAATACAATCCCCTACAGCATAGATGTCGGGATCACTCGTCCGAAGGTACTCGTCAACGAGGATGCCGCCGGTCGGGCCGATCTCAAGCCCTGCCCGTTGGGCGAGGGAAACATTGGCCTTTACCCCCGTGCTCACCAAGATGAAATCAGCCCTTATCTCGCCGTCGGCCAAGAGGACGACCTTTTTTTCACCTTCCCTCTCTATGCCCTTTACCTGAGTTCCTGTAAAGAGCTTTATCCCCGCATCTTCCATAGGCCCCCGAAGGATTTCCGCCATTTCGGGATCTAAAGCCCTCGGAAGGATATTGTTCAACACTTCAATGACGTAGATGTCACCAAATCCCCGGAGCTTGAAGGACTCCGCCAACTCCAGGCCGATGGGGCCCGCACCGATGATTATTGCGCTCCCATACTTGGAGATAATATCCTCCAGTATCCGCGCCTCGGATAGATCGGTATTGAGATAGTATGCCCCTTCTCCATCCAAGCCCGGTATGGGGGGTATGAAATTGACGGAGCCGGTATTAATGACCGCCTTGTCGTATGTGTATTTCTCCCCGCCGGCGATGACATATTTTCCCTCTGGGTTAATCTCCGTCACCTCGGTATTTACATGGAGCCTAAAACCCTTCTTCTCAAACCAACTGGTGTCCACGAAGAAGACATCCTCGAAAGAGGGCAAAGCGCCTCTGAGCACATAGGGGAACTCGCACGCGGTATAAGCCACCCTCTCCCGGGTGGAGAAGAGGTCTATCTCCGCGTTATTCCCGAGCAGGCGGAGGGTATTACTGGCCACAATAGCCCCGCCCCCTGCGCCAACCATGACGATTTTCATCTTCCAAACCCTCCTTCTCGATGAACTTACCCGTCTTTCCAACTACTGCTGAACCTTAATCTTGAAAGACGGCGTACTTTCCCCTATTTCCCCCTATTTCGCCGCCATCACCGCCGTGGGAATATACAGCGCGAGGTCTCGCCAAAAATAGAGGATAAACAGGGCTATGAACTGGAGCAGAATAAAGGGAACACACCCCCTGTAGATGTCGGTGAGCTTGACCTCTGGAGGCGCGATCCCGTGTAGGTAAAAAATCGAATAGGCAAAGGGAGGGGTAATGTACGATATCTGGAGGGTGATGCAAAACATGATCGCAAACCAGAGGGGGTCCCACGGCATCGCCTTGACGATGGGCCCGTATATGGGGATTATAACCAGGAGAATGCCAATCCAGTCCATGAACATCCCCAATACGAAAATGATTGCGAGCATGACAACGAGGAGAGCGGCAGGACCCACCTGAAGGCCAACCAGTGCGTTCCCTATCAAATTCCCCCCTCCAAGCTTATTGAAGGTGGTCATGAAGTACTTCGCCCCAAGCACAAGCCACATGATAAAGGTGCTGATCCTGAGGGCGCTGTATCCGGTCTCCTTCAACATCTTCAGATTGAGTTTCCCGTAGGAAGCGGTTATCGCCAGCGCACCGATGCTGCCCAGGGCGGCAGCCTCCGTAGGTGCCGCAAACCCGAGAAAGATCCCCCCCAATACGAGCATAATGAGGGCGGCTGGCGGAAACCCTGACACCAGGAGGAGTTTCGCGACATCCTTCCGCGTATACTGTGCCGCCTCTTCCGCTGTCACTGGGGGACCCATCTCGGGCCTGAAATAACACCGCGTGGCCATATAGAGGATGTAGAGAATAGACATGAGGATGCCGGGCAAAATGGCGGCCATGAAAAGCAACGATATGGAAACCCCAGCTTGGGGACCGTAGAGGATCAGCATGATGCTGGGGGGAATAATGACGCCCAGCCCTCCGCCGGCACAGATGGCACCGCTGGCCATGCTTTTGTCATAGCCATACTTCAGCATCGAAGGCATGGCAATCAATCCGATGGCAATCACCGAGGCCCCTGCGATGCCGGTACAGGCGGCAAAGAAGGTGGCAATGACCATGGTGGCCAGGGCCAAGCCCCCCCTCAACGGCCCCAACAGCAGGCGGAGGCCTAGATAGAGCCTCTCGGCTATACCCGCTCTTTCCAGAACAGCCCCCATGTAAACGAAGAGAGGGATGGCGAGCAGGGACCATCCCGACATGACCCCGAAGGTATTGAGGGCCGCCTGATATGAGGCGATAGGTCCACCGTAGGCAATAACCCCGAAGATGATTCCCAACCCTGCCAGCACGAATGCCACGGGAAAACCAATCACAACCCCCACCAACAGGAGGAGGATCATCAGCATTGACAAGATCTCATTAGGACTCATTTCCCACTCCCTTTCCAAATGATGGCGATGTTCCGGATGAACAGCACGATCGATTGGAGAATGAGCAGCGCATATGTAACCGGCATGACGCCTTTATAGTGGTACACGGGCGGGTGCCAGGAGGTGACAATGGATATCTCCCGAGCAGAACATGCGCGCACGAAGTCGCTCCAACAGGAACTAAAGAGAAAGAAGCACAGGGGAAACATGATGCAGATATAGAAGATGACCTCGAGGACGGCACGTCCACGGGGGGAGAACTTCATATAGAGAACGTCGACTCTAACGTGGGCATTGTATTTCATCGTATATGCCCCTGCCAGCATGAACTGCGTCCCGTAGATCATGTAGTTTATGTCGTAGGCCCAAACAGTAGTTCGACCCACGAAATACCTCATGGTCAAATCGACCACGACGGAGGCGGTGAGGGCCAAAAACAACCACGAAACCGCCTTCCCAATGAACTCATTCAGAGAATCTATCCATCCAAGGTACCGTGTCATGTGAGTCTCCTACTAAGGAAGGGGCGGAACCGGCCTTCGGACAGGCCGGTCCGCCACAACTACCCGCGGTATCTAGATGAGGGATTTGATGAACTTGACGTACTTCCCGTAGTTATCCGGGGCGAAAAACTCCTCGTGGTACTTCATGTACGCGTCAAGCTCCGGGTCCTCCTTCCTCTTCTTCGCGTAGTACTCCATGGATTTCTCATGGATGTATTGGCCGACCTCCATGGGAATCAAAGCGACCTTGGCCTTATGGACCTTCTCCGCCTCTCTCATGGCCAGAAAATCCAGGAACAGGCACTCTGCAAGAGACCACTTCATGGATTCAAAGGCCGCCTCCTGTATCTGTTTCTTCAGGTCATCGGGCACCTTCTCCCATACCTTGGGATTGACGAAGAACATGAGGTCACACGGTGAAGAGCTGTAGGGGTTGAAGTAGATATACTTGCAGGCATCGGCAAAGCCTAGCGGAAGATCACCGAAGAAATTAGCAAATTCACACGCATCGATGACGCCCCTTTCCATTGCCGGAATGACCTCACCGGCGGGCATGCCGACCACTGAGCATCCCGCGTGCTTGAATACATCCCCCCTCACACCAACTGACCTCATCTTCAGCCTTTTCAGATCCTCGATGTTGTTGACGGGCTTCTGGGAGTAAAGGAACGTCTCGGTCGTCTGCATGGCACTCGGAAGTGTTACGACGTGGAAGTGCTTCTCCTCTATCTTCTCCAGGTGTTTCCACACATCCGTTCGATAATCCTTCGTTTCCTGGACCTTGGGCGTACCATGGTAAAATGCCATCTTCTCCACGGGCCCCATACCGGGGGATGAGCAGTACATTCCACTCGCCCAAGTCCTGCTCATGGTATAGCAGGTGCACGCCAGGCCAGTCGGAATGATGCCCGTTTCCACGGCCTTCCACGTCTCGTACCCAGGAACGAGCTCGTCCGCGGAATACCGCTCAAATTTGACGCGGCCGTGGGTCCAGTGCTCGATAAAATCGAGCGTCCTCATCTGGAGATAGTGCAACCCACACCCCCGCGGCCATGAGGACTGGCACTTCCAAACGAATTCTGGCTTTGGCTCCTCCCATGCCATAGCGGGTGTTGCCAAGCAGAAGCTCACGAAGACCGCCAGTACGACCACCAAAAAACTCTTTCCCCTCTTCATGATTTACCTCCTTCCGATTAAAAGTTCTTCTTCTGAATTAAGGAACTCCCCTTTCCCCTTTAATCACCCCCTTTCTCCGGCTAGCTTTCCCCTGGCATACCAAATCCGGATTTTTTTTGTCAATGAAGTCTTCTGATTAATCGGCCTTTTTGTTTGTTTTTGTCCATCGCTCGCTTGTGAACTATATTACAAAATAAGTATTTTGTCAAGTAATACTTAACATTTCTTGAAATTTTTTTCACCCGTTTCTAACTATCTAATATTCTTCATTAATTTGAGAAGAAGCGATAAAACTTTCCTTTTTAGGAAACCTGAAGGCCATTATAATTTGAATAACATTGTTATAAAAAAGAGTGGGTTTTGTCATGATAAAAGTTCATCGCTCTTTTAAGGTGGTCAACCCTGGGTAGCAGAAAACTTTGTCTTAACTATTTGAAATCAGGAGATATTCAAAAATGAAATGTTCTATACGTCAAATTCCCGGGCCTACAGAGAGAAACGACTTTTTAAACAAACTATGTTTTTATCAATTTGGTCTTTTTGTTGGTTTAGTTTGATTTGTTTTTTTATACATTTTTATTTGGCTTTTGTCAAGCATTTTTTGTATGGGATGAAATGAGGAAGGCCTTCAATCGAGGTTCGCTCAAACGGTGAGCTGTTAACTCGCGCGACATTCTGAGGGATATCGAGCTTTATCGCGGGGTAATGGCGAAGGGAAGGAAAGCTCGGTATAATTATGGGGTCAGTGAAACAGATCAGAGGAAAACCACGGTGAAGGGGGGAAACGATGAAAAGGACAAAGGCGATTGTAGTTGCTCTGGTTGTAATAATTATTCTGGGTGCTCGATTAACGGGGGATGCTCAGCCAATTATTCCAAAGGAAAACATCCCCGCCGATATCCCCACTGATGTGAGGCAACAGATTGAAAGATTGTATTCCTCCGACCCTTTAGAGCGAGCATCCGCCGCTTTTTGGTTGCGGAAAATGGGAGAACGAGCTCTTCCTGCCATACCTTTTCTGATCGCGATCTTGCCCGAATACACCGAACCGCACTGTTCCGTCGTTGGTTGTACTCACCCTTCTCACGCGGTCTTTCCCGGGGAAAAGGCAGCGGAAACCCTTATCGCGTTCGGCCCACACGCTGTAGAGCCTCTGATCAGCGCCTTGAAAGACAAAAACCTGGACATCCGAAGGGTGGCAGCATCGATACTGGGGAACATCAAGGACCCCCGTGCAGTCGGCCCTCTGGCAGCCGCCCTGAACGATGAGAACCGCAACGTTCGTATGATGGCTGCATGGTCACTTGCACAAATAGGGACTCCCTCGGTAGAACCCCTCGTTGCGGCACTGAGGGATAGGAATTCCGCCGCTCGGGGGGATGCAGCATGGGCACTGGGCAAGATAAAGGACCCTCGCGCGGTGGAACCCCTGATTGAGGCACTAAAGAATGAGAAACCCGACATCCAACAAGACGCGGCAAAGGCCCTGGAGAAGATAACGGGGGAGGATTTCGGCGTGAACCCGGACAAATGGCAGGCCTGGTGGGAAAAAAATAAGGGGAAAAAATCCGACGGAGGATAATTCATTGTGCCGCCCTATCTGAGAGTTGAGGGAAGATCCATGAATCTCCAATCGTATTCCAGAATCGTTGCCTCTATCAGCGAATGGGTCGCAAAAACCGTCAGCTGGCTTCTCATTCTTCTAGCCCTCATCGTTGTCTATGAAGTTGTCACCAGAAATATATTTAACGCTGCTACCGTTTGGGTTTTGGCTCTGAGTTATCAGCTCTACGCGGCCATTTTTATGCTTGGCGCGGCCTATACGCTTCACGTTGGGGCTCACATTAGAATTGGCTTCTTATGGGAACGACTTTCCGATCGTAATAAGGCCATTGCTGAGATCATTTTTTACCTCGTGATATTCTTCCCCTTGGTTGGAGCCTTTGTAGTCACTGGCACGGATTGGGCGTGGGATGCCTGGAAGCATTGGGAGGTAGAGCCGCCCGAAGTGACTCTCTGGATGGAACCAATCTATCCCTTTAAGACAATCCTTCCCGTGGCATTTTACCTGCTCGCCGTCCAAGGAATTGCCGAATTCATTCGGAACCTGCTCGTCGTCATACGAGGGGAGGCGCAATGAGCGTGGAGCATCTCTGCTTGGTATTCATGTTCGCAGGCCTCATCGTGGGAGTGACTGCTGGATTTCCCCTGGGCTTCCTCATGGGCGGTTTAGCCTTCATCGCCGGATACATCGGAATGGGCAACCTGATATTTTACCAGTTGGTCTTAATTGTTGGTGGGGGGGTGATGAGAAGCTATGCCCTTTCAGCCATTCCCCTGTTTATCCTCATGGGAACGATACTGTTCGAAACAGGGCTGAGCGGGGATCTATATGAAATCCTCAATCAGTTATTGCGCCGTATCCGGGGGGGGCTGGCCATTGCCACCCTCATTCTGGCTTTCCTGATTTCTGCTTGTTCCGGGATCGTAGGCGCTGCCGTCGTAGCCACTGGGTTAATTGCGCTGCCGTCGATGCTTTCTCGGGGCTACAGCAAGGAGATCACTACGGGCATTATCTGCGCTGGGGGAGGCATCGCCGCAACGATACCTCCCAGCGTCCTCATGCTCATATATGCCCCAGTAGTAGGAATATCTGCGGCTAATCTCTTCATTGCATCTCTCATTCCAGGTGGGATGCTCTTATGTCTGTACCTATTATACGTGAGCGTAAGACTTCGTTTTGAGCGGCCAACGTCGACTTCGCAGCCCGATGCAGGTGAAATTTCCGGTAGGACGGCAGCCTATAAGGCCGCCACCCTCCTCCTCCCCACCGTTCTCATAGTTCTGGGCGTAATAGGCTCAATGTTCTTCGGCATAGCCAGGCCCCTCGAAGCAGCCGGCATCGGCACCCTGGGCGTCTTGCTGTTAGCAACGCTCCATGGTCGGCTTAACCTCTCTCGTCTGAAAACCTCACTCTTATACTGCCTGAGGACGACGAGCATGATTCTCTTTGTGATCGTGGGAGCGAGCCTGTTCAGCGGCGTTTTTGTAAAGTTGGGTGGCGATAAAATAGCGCAGGACTTCATCCTGGGGCTTACGGCGAGTCCATCAACATTGATGTTCATAATGATCCTCGTGATCATTCTCATGGGGACATTTGTAGACTGCGTGGGAACGATCTTAATCCTCACGCCTTTCTACCTGCCGATCATCAAAATGTTTGGTTTCGATATGGTGTGGTTTGGCGTGCTCTTCTGCCTTGCCCTGGGGACTGCCCACTATACCCCGCCGGTTTCCATTGCCGTTTTTCTGCTCAAGGGGGTTTCCCCGGAAGATCTGCCGATCTCCTCCATGTACAGGGGGATCACTCCCTTCATATTCCTCCAGGTAATAGCCATCCTTATCGTGTACTCCTTTCCTCAATTGGCGCTCTTTCTGCCAGGGCTGATTCGAAAATAGTACTCCCCTCACTCCCGCTCATGCCACTATCTTGCCTGGCAATTACGAAAGCCTCTTCACCTGGTGAATAGCTTCTTTCAGCGATTTGCTCTCGGCGAGATGAACATCGACCCCCGAATCGGAAGAGAGGTACCTAATGCTCTCGAAACTTCTGGGGACCAGGAGGCGACTTGTGTGTGTCCATGCCGAGCCGGTCGGCCAATTCCTTGTAGCTCAGTTTTAAATCGTACTCCTCGTGATATCTCTGAATCATCGGTATCGACCAACCGTGCCCATCCAGCCATCTCAGGCCTTCGATGAAATGGGACAACATTTCAGGAACCAGCGAGAAGAGGATTTCATCGTCTTGGGCGAGGGCAATACTCCGGTCTCCCTTGCAGGGAATGGCGACCTGGCAATCCCGGTTCAGCAGTGGAGGTACAATAGTATACACACACGCGGCATGGCCGGAGAGCTGAGCGTGGATATCCTTACCGTCAATCCAGTTTCGGACATTGAGGAGCTGGCTTGTCATCATGCCATTGACGTGCATGACGATGACATCGGGCGTGAAGCTACACGTATTTACAGGAGCCGACAATACCCCCTTGTACAGACCATATTCGAGGAAAGGCATGTTCGTGCACCATTTCGAGCCTGCCTCGAGGTCTCTGACGCTGTCCGGGTAGCGGTGGTGGCCCTCCAAGAAATAGGGAATTCGCTCGGCAAGACCCAGTCCGATAACTGGCTCCGGGCACCAGTGATCCCCGATAAACATCGCAATGGTTTCACCGTTCCGCTGCGATCTGGCAAGCGACTGGCAGAGGGCGTACTTATGCCCCCAATCCCGTGTTGGAATAATGGCTTCCTCAGGCACTTCTTCCTCATCCTTTAACAATTTGACGGCTATGGGATGTACCCGCATGCGGAGCCACCCTTCCAGCTCTGCTCCCATTTCATGAACTTCTTCCAACGTAATCATCTTCCCCTCTTCTCCTTACTTCAGTTGGTTTGTCTCCAACGATTCGTTGAGAATCTCGGCCACGTCCATGACCGTAATTTTATCCGTGAGGTTGAGATCCCGCACGGAAGTCTGGAGCATGTTGAAGCACCATGGACAGGCCGTCGCCAAGATATCCGCCTCCACCTCCACGGCCTGACCGATACGCATATCCGATAGCCTGCGTTCCTCCTCCACTTCGGCGAACATCCTGCCTCCGCCACCCCCACAGCAGAGGCTCTCGTCCCTCGTCATCTTCATCTCAACCAGCCTGAGCCCCGGGACCATCGTGAGGAGCTCCCTGGGAGCGTCGAAAATCTCGTTGTGCTTACCGAGGTAGCACGGGTCGTGGTAGGTTACCGTGCGGGAAGACCCCTGCTTGAACCTCGGCCTCTTCTCCTTGAGGACCTTGGTCAGGAATTGGGTGTAGTGCTGAATCTCGAATCCGTTTCTTATGGATGGATATTCATTGAGAAAGGCGCTGAAACAGTGAGGGGACGTGGTTATGATGGTCTTTACCCCGGCATCTTTGAATTGCCCGATATTCCGCCCCGCCATCTCCTGGAAGAGGCCCTCATCGCCCATGCGCCTGGCGGGCTCGCCGCAACACTCTTCTCCCTCCAAGACGCCGAAATCAATATCAAGGGATTGGAGAAGCCCGATGAGGCTTCTTCCGATAGTATGGAGGTTCGGCTCGTACGCGGTGGTGCACCCCACATAGTACAGAACGGCCGCCTTATCCCGGGGAAGCCGCTTGACCTGCAGATTCCCCAACCAGTCGAGCCTGCTTTCAGGCCTTTCCCCGTAGGGATTACCCCGCATATAGATATCCTTGATGGGCTTTCGTTGTTTGGGGAGGGGCCCAATCATCATCTCCCTCAATATTTTCCTTCCCGCCTGAATCGCATCCAAAACCGGCGTCCCCGTAGCCTTCGCCTTGCACCGTAAGACGCAGCCGTTGCACGTGGTACAGAGATAGAGGAGGTCCCTGAGGGCCTCCTTCTCTTCTCCCTCGAGCATATCCCACTTTATGGCGTACTTTATGGATTGCATGATGCCGGATGGAGTCTGGCTCATAAATCCCCTAGTGGATTCGAACAGGGGGCAGATGGTGAAACAGTAGTTACAATTCCTGCACCTCGCCGCCGCGTCGAGGATAACCTCCTTCAAATCCGCGATGAACTTCTCCTCGTCCAACTCAACAGCATCCTCTCCTATGGGCGCTTCATCCATCGATCTTTCCTCCGCACGCTATTGAAAACAGGAACCACAGGCATTCCCACCGTCGCAAGCTAACGATACCCCTCAAGAACTCCGGGATTCACGATGTTATTCGGGTCAAAGGCGCTCTTTAACTTCCTTACCAATTCATAGCCTTCCCTTCCATACCGCTGGATGAAAAAGGGAGTCCTCTTGGCAAACTGGCCCCATTCCCCACCGCACGTGCCATACTTCAGGTTGAGCTCAGTCTCCCTCTGAAACTTCTCATCTACGGCCTTTTTCTTTTTGTCATTATCCCATTCCTTGGGTATGATCACCCCCGGGTGCATCGTCAACCCTCCAATGTGGCCGAAGAGGTAAAGGGTTAATTGACCGAGGGTGGGCAAATCCTTAGTGAAATTTCTCGCGTCCTCCATACAGTCAACCAAATCCCTCAAATTGGAAACAACCTCCGCTGAGGACCACTGATTCCCGCTCTGTTGCATGAGGTACGATCCGATCACCTCCCTGGCGGACCAGAGCTTCTCCCATAAATCCATGTCCTCGACGTGATGTGCTTCTATCGGTTTCTCAGCCCTCAGCGAGACCAGGATTTGTTCCACCTTTTGAGAGGCCTCCTGCTTTGAACTCCCTATACTGGTGAAGAGGATAACGGATCCCATTGGAGGTTCCAGCCCTTTGATCTCGTATCCAATTTTGGCGGTCTCCTCGTCCATGAATTCCATGAAGAGGGGAGCAGGGCGTCTCTCCATATACATCCTCTGGACCCCCCTTGCCAAGGACTTGTGGTCTCGATAAACGGCAACCCCGTAGGCGCGTTCAAAGGCGGGGACGAGCCTCATCCGGATCTTGGTAACAATCCCCAGGAGCCCATCTCCTCCCACGAATAGCTTGGTTAAATCCGTACCCGCGGGCCTCCTCAACCCCTTGGTGCCCGTTTCGATGATCTCCCCGCTGGGCAGCACCACCTCGACCCCCAGCACGTAATCACCGGGTTTCCCGATGCTCATGTCTACCACGTGGGCACTGGTGTTGTTGGCTATTAAACCGCCCATGCTTGCGATGAGGCGGCTTCCCGGGGCCAAGGGCAAGAAATATCCGCGCCTCTCGATTTCCTGGGCTACCGCCGCGCAGATACACCCCGGCCCGCATTCGAAGAATCCGTAATCCTCGAAAAGCTCGATGCTATTCAATCTACGGGTACTGAGCACGATACCAGGGGCATGGTACCGGGAGGCGCCGGTAAAGGATGTGCCCGAACCCCGAACGAAGATGGGGATCCTGGTGGAATTGGCATACTTCATGATCTCCCTGATTTCATCCCTCGATTCTGGCATCACGACGGCATAGGGCAATTTTCCCCTCTCCGCCTCGTAGGGGAAGGTGTCCAGGGAGCTCTTTATCCTCTCAAAGAGGGATGTTGAAAA
>Ga0209636_10000721_pt1 | contig 32917 bp, 36 predicted proteins | sample DeeMarSWOR152_54_FD_187464 | JGI IMG/M metagenome (GOLD analysis project Ga0209636, IMG submission 187464) | Marine sediment microbial communities from White Oak River estuary, North Carolina - WOR-1-52-54 (SPAdes) (version 2) | ecosystem: Environmental > Aquatic > Marine > Intertidal zone >...
GAAGAAGCCGCAGTAGGCTGGGTTGTAATTGCGCCCCTGAGGGAGTTTTTGGAAGAAAAACGATTTGAGGTTGAGAGTCCTGCCTTTCTGAAGGGCAAGTCCGGTGCGAACCACATGTTTGACCTAGCAGCCTACAAAGGAGATGAGACACGAAACGTGATGGTGATTGATTTGGCATCTTCGACGGAAAACGCTGTGTCAGAGCAGCCAGTAATTGCGTTGTTCGCCAAGATATTTGATGTTTCGCCAGACAGCGCTTACTTAATTGCAATTCCTAAAATCAGCGAAAACGGAAAGAAAATGGCGGAATTGTACAATATCAAGGTCGTAGAGGCGAAAAACCGGGAAGAAGCAGTAAGAGCGTTGAAAGACAGATTGCTTAATAAAAGTGACAAATGAAACCTAGATGGCAGAGTGATTTTCAAGTTCAGCTGCTCTTATACACTGCTATATTTCCTCTTTCCGTTACAATTTTAGCTAAGAAGTTTCCAGTGGGTAAACTAGTATCTGTTCGAATATGTGTCGCGTTTTCTCCAGAGTTTATGAAAAAATCTGTGTCGTAACGTTTGTGGTGAGTAGACTCAATAATCCAAAGTGAAACAATATGCACGGTTAAAGAGCCTTCGTTACTTAAAGCAAAAGTTGTCCAATTTCCTTTAAGACGTACTCCAAGAAAATCTAAGCCGATTTTTGTTCTAGTCCCTGAGGGAAGTTCAGGGTTTCCATCATGAAATTGAATATAAATTACTCCGTCATCTCTGACATAACTTCGCCAGCGATCTGTCAGGTTTACTGAATAGTAAATCCATACATTGGGTGTAGACGGTTGGCTTCCCGAAGTATTGTTAAATCCGTAATCGCTGTATTCTTGGGCTGTCCAATTGTAAGCCTTTAGGTGCCACTTTTCCTCAGTATCGCTGGCATTGTATTTCAATAGTATTTCAACTGTTTGAATAGTGTTCAAAGGATAACTTCCGATGTTGATAGTGAAAGTGCCGTTTATTGAGAGCCTAAACCTTGGTGGCGCAGGTGAAAGTTCTTCTTGAAATGTCTCCCAGAATCCATCTTCAGCCAAGTGAGTATTCGCATAAGAACCACTTACGCGACTACCAACATCTATTGCATATTCAGTCTGTGCTACAAACCAAGATGAAATCAACTCTCCGCTTTTCACCTCAACTATTTCAATTCTCTCTTGCATTCTTTCCCAGTCAAACTGGTTCATTTGGTAGCTCCAGAGCACTACATTAGCAACTATGACTACTACAAGGACTAGGCTTAGCATGACAACTATTACATTGCTCACTCCGTGCTTGTCCTGCTTAAGGCGCTTTATAATAGCCTCCAACATGCGTCCCTCTGGTTGTAACAACATCTACATAGTATAGACTGTCGGAAACCCAACTGTATGAAATGTTAAGCCAGTCGTGTCCATCGGTTTCTAGACTGAAAGGTGAAGTGAAAGGCTGATGGGTGTGATTAACGTAGACGGATGAAACATGAATAGCAACCTCTCCAACATTACGAAGATAAACGCTGATGTCCCCAGTTGAAGGATCAAACCATAAATCCTCTATGATAACACGTTCGCTCATGTTTTCCCGCAGATTTGTTGTAATCACATAAGTAGCGGTTGTAGCAATTGACATGGCAGCCACAGCCACAACTGTGAGTAAAAGGTTGCTTAATACAGGGGTGATGGCGCGTTTATCAGGTAGAAATCTTCTAAGCTTTTCCGCCATTTTCTAAACCTCAAAGGAAAAGTTTTAGGGCTAGGTATCCGCAAAGCATGAGGATTAGGCTGTGTTTCAGTCCAGCGTTTATTGTTCCCTCTCCCATTTTTCCTGCAACAAGTCCGCCGAAAAAGGCTTGAATCAATGTCATGTGAAAGAACATTCGTTGCATCTCTTCGGGTGACATCACGGCTGACGCAAGTATCGGCAAACCTTCTATGCTTGAGAAAAAGGACTTGAAAAGCAGTATTATTGTGAATAAGAATACGAAAAAGGCTACGTATATTATCGCAATGTATGATCGTGTCTGGTTTCGCCGTTCTTTGTCAAGCAGGAGTGTCGTCTGTATAAACTTTCCCAGTGGGTCAAAAACTCTCTCTACATGCCCTCCGGAACGGCTTGCCTCAGCTATCATAGGCACAGTTCTTTGCATAAGCACAGTGTTGACTCGCCTTCCTAAAGCGAGAATAGTCTCTTCAAAAGACATTCCCCAGGAAATCTGTGTTGTCATTCTTTTCAATTCAGATGTGAGCGGACCATAATCTCTCCTAGAGGCTTCTTCCAATGCTTGGGGAAGAGTCATACCTGTCTCCTGTGCTTGAACTATGCTTCTGAAAAGATCTGGTAAATGCTCGTCCACGTTTTTTTTCCATTTGTAATCCACGTAGTTTAGTACTGCTGGAGGGAAAACGGCAACCATGACAGCGAAGAAGATAAACTCGTCGAATGTTGTGGTTTCCCAGAAGATGAAGTAGGCATATAAGATTATGACCGCAGCTAAGGAAACAGAGATGACACACGCAAGTTTTTTCTTATCCTTCTCTATTTTCGGCATTTTCACTACCATCTAGGGGAACTAGCATCCAAAATTATCAGAAATACTATGGAACCCAGCGGGATTCCAATATAGGTGAGTATGCTGAGCAAAAGATCTGGGCCCAGTATACCTAGGCCGCCTCCGCCAAGCATAGCCATAACCGCAAGCATGATAACAAAAAGCAAAGGTCCTGTAACAAGCAAAGCCACGTAGAACTCCGACAAAATGGATAAAGTGTCAGAAAACTTGCGTAGGCTTATTCTCTTTAACTTCATGTACTGTCTGGCCTTTTCACGTAGGTAAGCTGCTAGATCCCCCCCAGAATGTATTGTTGAGATGAAGCCTTCTAACATTTCGTGGAACCTTTCGGAAGGAGTTCGCTTCGAAGTTTTTTCCAGAGCAGAGATTATGTCCAAACCGAAGAGATTTATGTCTGTAACAACGTTTTTTGCTTCCTTGGAAACAGCCAAAGGCACGCTGAGATTTGAGAGTGAGTAGAAAATTTTTTCTGGAGAAACACCCGCACTGGCGAGAATCGCCGTATAACCGGTCGTAAACGGCAACTCATCTTCTAGCTCTCTTTTGAGCTTGTCAGCGCGATATATCGGATAGACGTAAAATCCAATTATCGAAAATGCGACTGCGAAGAGGCTTCCGCCAACACCAAATAAAATCACGGAGAAAAACGGTACATTTAGAACGAAAGCAAACAAGCACGGAATAAGAATTAGCGCAACGGCTGATATTAAAATTGTGACAATGATTGTTAGGCTAACGTAAGCCTTGAAATTAATCTTTAACCCAGATCTCTGCAGGTTCAAGTCCAAATCCCTGAAAAACGGTAGTAAACGACCTGTTTTTCCTCCAATAATTCGATAAGCTGCGTAATGTGGTTTTTCAAGTTTAAGTTTGGATTTTTCTGGTGATGCCTTCGGCTTACGTCTTGTTCTTAAGTTGTTGAAAAGTCTCTTAATCTTTTCAAGGTGTTTGTTGTTTTTCATCGTAAACCTACCTTGGCCTTCTGGTAAACCCGGTTCGGGTTGGCGTAATATTCTCGGATGACGTTTGCGACGTCGATGTAGAGGCGAATGTTTTTGCGAACCATCCATTCTAAAACAGTCTTTCTGCGATGTAGTTCGCGTTTGACATCTTCTTCATTAATGCCTATTTTCTTCATGTGCTTCTCTAAAAGGCTGCTATGCCTAGAGAAAACAAACTCGTCTTTTTTGGGGTTCCAACTGAAAACCTCCTCGGTCTGTACTCTGTTCGCTTTTCGGTCAAGCTCTAAAAATTCGGTCGCTGTGATTGCTCGTCTTGCTGGTTTTCCTTCAATCTCTGTTCTCGCCATAACCATTGCAACGTCTATCATTGCTATGAGCGGCTTTGGAATGTTCATCGGTTCCGATTCCAAACGGTTTATCACCGCTTCAACCGACTCTGCGTGTATAGTACTCATCCCAAGATGTCCTGTGGCTATTGCCTGAAACAGCGTGTACGCTTCTTTCCCGCGGACTTCACCGACTATAATATAGTCTGGTCTTTGTCTAACAGCCGCCTTCAATAGGTCAAATAGGTTTATGTTTCCACTCTTCTCATTTTCATGTCCAAAGCCTAACCTCACAACCGATGGTATCCAGTTCTCATGTGGAAGGTTAAGTTCATGTGTGTCTTCTACGCTCACTATCTTCATTTCGGGCTTTATGAACATTGATAAGCAGTTTAGCATCGTTGTCTTTCCCGCGGCAACGCCACCAGCCACAACAACTGAGGCCCTATTTTCTATAATGTACCAAAGGTACGCTGCCATTTCTGAAGAAACGGTGTTGAATGCTATCAAATCCGAAATTGTTAATGGGTCAACTCTGAAGCGTCGAATCGTGAATGTTGAACCTCTTCTGGTTATTTCGCTTCCATAGGTTAGTTGTACACGGCTTCCATCAGGAAGAGACGCGTCCAAAATTGGAGACGCTATAGAGATGTTTTTTTCTGCTAAGTATGCTAATCGAATTATGAAAGAGTTTAGTTCCGCCTCATCCTTGAATATTATATTTGTCGGCAACGACTCGTATACTCTGTGCCAAACATAGATTGGGATGTTTACGCCGTCCGCTGACACATCCTCGATTAGATGATCCTTCATTAAAGGGTCTATTTTTCCGTAGCCTATGAAGTCGCGTATTATGTAGTATGTGATTTTGTCTACAGCTTCGGGTGGAACTTTTATGCCGTATTTCTTGATCGTTTCCTTTGCTTTTTCTTTTAGATAATTTTCCGCCTTCGCTTTAGTTTCTATTTCTTTCAGGTTTACGTCGACTTCTTCCATTAAAAATGTCTTTATTTCCTTTAACCGTTCTTTCTCATCTTTTTGCAGTGTTGGTTCTACAACTTTATACATTACTTTTTGTGTTTGAGGATCTTTTACGATTGCCGCATAAACGTAAGGTTCTTGGATGGGGTAGACTTCTCTGAAAACGGCTGGTTTTTTTCCTCCTCCTTCTATCAGTATGCCTAATTCTGGTTTTTCTATCGTTTCAGAGGTTTTAGGCAATTATTTCACCGTTAATGCTGTTCTTTTTCACCATGGTGTAAGCTTGTTATCCGTTGATATACTGTGTAGCAAGTCTTAATAAGCTATATGCATGTTTAATCTTTAGCGTGCTTAACCTTAACAATCACAGAAATCGCCAACTATACACACGAAGGGAAGGTTGCCTTAGGAAAAGTCAGAAATTCCAATGTCCCCTTAATGAGCATGAGGGACTGGAGAGCAAGCTAAACCCTTAACTATTTATCTTCGTAAAGCCATTTGTCAAAAACAAAGTCATTTTCAAACATATTCTCTTGCAAGAACGCCGCCACCCTAAACATTATAGTTTAGTGTGAAGCTGCCTCTACGTATTCAGTGAATAGTAGGTCATCCTTTTCTGGGAAATACTTAAAATTGTGCCCAAGTTTTTCGTAGAGATGTTTCATTATTTGAATCTCAAGATATTTGGCTCCGTTGCCAAAGATTTTTTCAATAGCATTGGTAAACTCGTTAATCTTGCTGGGAATTTGCTGCTTTTTGATTTTGAAATTCTTTTCTAAATAAACGTATATCGCCAGTTTCGCCGAATCTCCCAGCGAAGACAGCCCCTCATCTACTGCTTCTAGCAGAACGTTCTTAAAACCACGATTACGCGGCAATGATTCTGAAGTAGATACGTTTTCACCGGTATCGCATTGCAGCTTAGGTGTGCATATTGAAAGTGAACACACTCTATATATGTGCCAATTGGTCGTAAATTCACGTTTCATCAACTTCACCTCTTTTGTAGTTTCGTAGAACTGTTCGCATGTTCTACTACGATACATATTGTATCTTGTGATTTAATATATCCCTTACTTCACCTGTCGACATATTCCGAAATTCGATATATGTCCTCCACGAAACATATTGCACTTGTTTTAGTTAGATAACCCTTTTTAATCGAAGCTGTTCAAAAATTGTTAATCCGAAGTTCGGTTCAGTGTAAAATAGGAATGAATATACCAATCCATGCGTGCTCTGGTTCTATTGCGTAACAGAATGATACCAACCAATCAAGTATTCTGGCAGCTTCAGCCCTCTTTCACCTAATCTTTCAGCCAATTTAACTGGCAAAGGGCTTAAAACGTATGCTGCTCTCATGTAAAATCTCCTAGGCTGGCCCGGCTTGACTTCTTCTTGCAAGGTTATTTGGAAGTCTGACTTTCCGGCTAAAGTTGACTTCTCTGTTCCTGTGATTGCCAAAACAATTCCTTTCAGTTTTTTAAAGACGTCACACCAGATGATGACGGGCTTTGTTTCTCCAGAAAATGAAACCAAGACCTCGAGATCTCCAGCTCTGGGATGCGGGGTATTCACACCTCTGGCTATGTAAACGTTGTCACTCAAGAAACCTTTTATGTGGAAAAGTCTTACACCAGCCATTTTTACAATTTCGTTCGCTGTGCCCCTACCTCCTAGAAACACGTTGGTTCGTCTTTCCAGTATATCAACAAGGTGTGTGTAGGTTTCTGATTGCACATTCGAGTCGATTATGGATCCTAGCTTGTCGAATTCTTCGTCGCAGAGTCGAAACACCCAATCTACCTCTAGGTTTCGGAAGATCGCCTCGGTCATGATACACAGAAGGAGCAGGCTCCCTAGTTCGAAGATGTCGCCCATGATGCCTATCTTACTGTATTCAAAGGAAGGCTTCGATCTTCCTCGCCCTTTCAATTCAACTACATGTCCGTGTTCGCGGGCTATCTTGGCTAGCGGAGAGTTCATGTTGGATGTTATAAGCCCCATGGAAAATCTTGAAGTTTTTTTGTCTTCAATGTATTCCGCCAAATCTTGTGCCATCGCCAAGGGATCATCAGAAAAGCCGCTACCAGAATTTACCAAGAGCAAGGTCTTTTTGTATCGTCTTTCAAGTTCAGCTGCTGCATCGTACATGTTTTTTCCAGGAAAGCCTGGGTCGTCCAAGGTCAACACAACTTTGTTTCTCCAGCCTATCTGGCTCATTGCGATTTGGCTCATCGCAGCGTTCAAGGAGTACAGTGACCTGCCAGATCCTGCGCAGACCACGCAGTTTGCCGATTTTAGGTCTTCATACAGTGGCAACAGTCTTTTCTTTCTTATGTTGAAAATGTTATCTCTGATCTTGTTGACATATCCTATATTACTGATCTTCTTTTTGATTCGGCTCACCCTCTTTCAAGAAATGAAACGTCAACCATTCTATATTTGGCTTGCGTGCAAATTTCTGAAACTTTGATTATCTGTATCTTACCCGTCTTTTTTCTCTTTTTCTTTTGTCGACGTATCCTTCTTCTTTTTCTACTTTTTGCGGGTACCCTGCATGCTCCAAATTCTCTCACTTTATTGTTGTTTATCTAGACTTTGAACACTTGCGAGTTCGCCCAAGCAACAATCTCGTCTGCTGTTGCCTTCCAACTTTAGCCGAGAAAGCCAATACTCCTTCGTTTATGTTAAAAATCTCGTGGTTCAAAACAATACTCCTAAAAGCTCATTTAGGGATGGGATTCCGAGGAATAGACGAACGTAAACTGCGGCTGCTAACATTCCGAAGGTTATAGCAATCAAAACGATGTCGCCTTTGTGCATTTTAAGCACGTACAGATTTGTACGGTTTTTGGTTGCCCCCCATGCACGGGACTCCATGGCTTCAGCTAATTCTAGGCTTCTGCGAATTGCACTGACAATTAAGGGTATGAGAATCGGGATGTAATTCTTAATTCTTTTCAAAAAGTTTCCACGTTCAAGCTCCAAACCCCTCGCCTTCTGAGCATCCATAATCGTTTGGGCTTCTTCGGCTAGAACAGGGACAAAACGCACGGCGGTTGTGAAGGCAAAACAGAACTCGTAAGGTATGCGTGTCTGCTCTAAGGCCAAGCCTAGATGGTCCGGCGAGGTTGTTAAGAAGAAAACGGAGAAGGATTCCACAAGCACTATGAAGCGTAAAGTCATAGCTATTGCATTTTCTAGATTAGAGGCTGTAACTATGTAGCCAGCGCCGATGAATGAAAAGATAAAATTGGTTAAGAAGATTATTGTTGCTAGGAATGCTGCTCCCCGCATGGAACGAAGCCACTCACGTTTTACACCAGCTAAGAAGACAAATGGAACCTGTATCAGGAACAGTATTACTAACGGCAATATTTCCCAAAAGATTATTGCAGCCACGAAAATTGCGCAGACATAAACAAATTTTATTCTTGGGTCTAGGTTGTGAATGGGAGAGTAAACCTTTCGAAATCTGAGTCCTTCAAAAACGCTCATTTCGATCTCTCTGAGACTTTGAGCAATTTTTCTCGTGCTTCGTAAACATCAATAACATGTTTGGGAAGCCCTAAATCGGATAATTGTATGAAGATTTGGGCTATCTGTGGCGGCACAATTGATGCTTTGACTAGAATTTCACGATTTGTAAGAACATTTTGTGCTTCACCGTCAGCTACTATTCTTCCTGCACGCATCAGTAGAACTCTTGGGTTGCATTCGGCAACGAACTCCACATCATGTGTAACGATTATGGTTGTTTTCTGTTGGTTTTTCATTTGCAGGATGAATTGGCGAAGTTTTTCCTTTTGCTGGTAGTCTTGCCCTATTGTTGGTTCGTCTAATATCAGTATTTTAGGGTTCCACGCTAAAACTGAGGCTAGGGCTACACGTTTTCTTTCCCCACCACTGAGCATGAATGGTGAAGTCTTTCTGTACTGTGCCAAGCCTAAAAGGTTTAGAGCCCATGTCACCCGCCTTTTTGTGACCTCTTCTTTGAACCCGAAATTCTTCAGTGCAAAGGCTATTTCCTCCTCAACTGTTTCGCTGAAAAGCTGATTGTCCGGGTTCTGAAAGACGAATCCAACCTTTCTAGCTAGGGTTGCAACGCTGGCTTTCTTCGTGTCCACTCCGTCGATAAGTACACTTCCGCTGTTAGACTTAAGCAACCCGTTGAAATGCTTCACGAGAGTTGTTTTTCCAGCGCCGTTTTCTCCCATTACAGCGACAAAATCGCCGTTTTTGATTGTTAAGGACACACCTTTTAATGCTTCTACACCGTTCGGATAGGTGAAGTAGACATCTTCAACTTCGATCATTAGCTTTTGAGAGCCTCCTTTAGCATGGATGCCATTTCATCCGAACACAACGGAACGGTGTTACTCAGTCTTATTCTTCCGTCTTTCTGCAGTATCTGATAAAGACGTGTTGCTTTTGGGATTCCAACTCCGATTAGGCGGGCTTCTTCAGAGCTTAAGGTTTCACGCGGTTCGCCGTCGAGGACAACCTTTCCTTTGTCCATTACTATTATGTGATCTGCGTATCTTGCGGTTAGGTCAAGTCTGTGTTCAACAAGCACTATTGTGACTCCAAGTTTTCGGTTTAGCTCGTAAATGACTTCAAATATTTTCTTTGCACCCAACGGGTCGAGGAAGGATGTCGGCTCGTCTAGAACCATCACTTCCGGTTGCATTGCTAAAACAGATGAAATTGCCACACGTTGCTGTTGTCCACCTGAAAGTTCATGGGGAGCCCTTTCTCTCAAGTCATATATGTCTGTGAGCTTCAGTGCCCATTCCACTGTTTTGCGCATTTCTTCTCTTGGGACTCCCAGGTTTTCAAGTCCGAAGGCCACGTCCTTTTCCACAGATAAGGCGAAGAGCTGGTTTTCTGGGTTTTGAAAAACGAGGCCCACATGTCTTGCTAGTTCGGAGATTTGGTGTTCAACAACTTTGAGGCCAGCAACTGTCATTTCGCCTTTCATTTCGCCTTGGTAGAAGTGAGGGATCAGTCCGTTAAAGCATCTGCAGAGGGTTGTTTTTCCGCATCCGCTTGGACCAGTTATTAAAGTGAACTCGCCTTTCTCAATTTTTATGGAGACGTCTTCGATTGCGGGTTCTGTTCTAGCCGGATATGTGTATGCGAGGTTTTTTGTCTCGATTACTGCCATACTTATGTTGCCTACCTGTTCTAAACCAAACTTTTTTCTCATTTAAGAGTAGCTACTTGATTACGGGTTAACTAATTTTTCCTGGAAAAGCCGTAAACAACGCTTAAGCCCTGTTTCAGTATAGCCCACACCGTTGACTCCGGCGGCTGTGGGATGCCCTCCACCCATCCCGTGGAGATAGTCGCCTAGGGGCTTTGCGATGTCTTTGCCTAAATGGACGCCTGTCTTTTTATGAAATTCGCGGGTGGAGCGTAGACTGATCTCTACGTTTTCGTTTTTCTGTCCAGCTACGACTGCAACATGGGCTCCTAGGTCAATTATCGCTCTTGCCGCCGAGGCTTGATAAGCACTGACATGTGAAAATGCAAGTATCCATTCGCCGATCTTATAGAGTTTGACTCTTCTGCAAGCTTTTAGTCTTGCAATGCGTTCTGAAAAGAGCATGGGGAGAGAAAGTAGAGATAAGTTCTCTCCGGCGTTTACACCAGCATCAATTAGTTCTGCAACCTTTTTCAGCGTGAATGAGCTGGCCAAGATGAAGTGACGAGTGTCGAAGGCTATGCCCAAAAACAAGGCTTTGGCCTCGTTTTCGCCGGGTTTAACGTCCATCTGTTTAAAGAAGTCGTAGACGATTTCGCATGTTGAGGAGGCTTCCTCATTTGTAATGGATAGTTTTGCTAGTCGTTCTGTTTCAGGATGGGCTGCATGGTGGTCGATAACAATGATTGGCGCCTTTGAGGTTTTCACTTTTTCACCGAGTCTGTTTAGTTGTTGAATTGTGTTGGTGTCAAGCAGCACTAATACATCAGCGTTTTCCACGCTAGGTTGAGTTTTCACTTCTACTGCCAGATGTTCGAGAATGTGCTTTGAAAGTCGGCTTATTCCTTGGGCTGCTCCAATCTCAACCTTCAGATTCGGTCTGAAATGTTTCAGTAGGCTTGAGAAGGCGTAAGCAGAACAAACGGCATCTGGGTCAGCGTTATGATGACATAATAAAACAACAAGCTTGGCATTCAGCTCATCTAGAATCCTGGTTATTTCGGTGAACGACATTCCAGCTTCCTCAGATATTGTTCTGCTGAGGCGTAAGCTTCTTTAACGGCTTCGTCAACAAGCTTCTGCACATCAAAATTTTTCATTAAGGACGTGAGGGAAACATAAACCTCAACTGTAAGCGTTGCTGGCTTTGCTCCTTCATTTTCAACACTTATGTTCAACTCTTCTATTCTTTTTCGAGAAACCTTTGACAGGACGTATTCTCTGGCGGCTTTCTCTGCAATCAAGCAAAGTTCTTCGATTTGTTCGCTGTTCAGCTCTAGTATCCCTAGTTCTTCCACAATTTTCCACCAGATAGGTTTGGGGCTAGGAAGGAGAAACCGGGCTTAAGTCTTTTTGGAGTCTTGTCTGCAAGTCTTTCAGTTGTCCTCGTAAGCGTTCTTCCTGCTTTCCAAGAACTGTGGTTCGCATGTTAAGAAGTTCTTTTCGTTCGTCTAGATCTGTGGTCACTTTTGTTTTTTCAGCTTTTACTAGCAATGAGCCGATCGATTGGTATATGACTGTGTCGTCTGCGATTTTTTGTAATTCGGTTAAGGCTTGCTCGATTTCTGTAAGTTCGAGTTCTACTTGCTGTTTTTGTGCTAAGACCGTTTGAAGGGTCTGTTGTAGCTGTTGCAGTCTCAGTAAACGTTCTTGAACGTGGGGTGGAAGTTTCGAGATTTCTTCGCTCACTTCTTGTCCTTCCGTCTGCACAGCAATACGTCACAGCCATTAATTAAACATTTTCTCACACCTGAATGACTATCCGTTTCTGTGAAGGTTGCAGGAAGACAGGTCATATAGCGCGCGCAAGTGAATCTAAGGTTGAAAAGACACCGTAAATGCTGGAAATCCATCTTAAGTAAGCATTTACTGTTGCTCGTAAGGCAACAGTATCCTTGGCTTCAATCTTCAGAATCAAAAAGGTTTTTTCTTTCTCCAAAAATGCTTGGGAACGCATCGTCGGAGGCGTCTTCACTTCTGGTTCTAAAGCTTCAAAAACGATCTCTAAGTGCCTTTCTGAGGGAAACTTCAAACGTACAAAGGCATTAGCTTTCATCCAATCAGCTTCCAAACCAAACGCGATATTCTAATCTGCGGACCAGCCTCAACAAACCCTGGAACGAGCTTAAATGTGATAATCACGTTGTTTGACTGGTCTGTTAAAATCTGCATCGCAATGTCACATTTTTCACTTGTAACTTCGTTAAACGGAAGGGTTGGAATGCTAAAGAATCCTGATAAGGCATTTTCAAGTCTTTTAACCTTTAACGGAACCTTCCGTGATGATGCAACTACTAGAGATTTCATCCTTCTCCTTTTCTTCATGTTCCCTCCAAAATCCCTTCGCAACTTCACGCTTGCTATATGAATCAGGGGCGGAACATTACCCAAACCTTTTTCGCTTATTCCAAAAAACCGTATCTTTCCCATTCCCAGCTTCCATCTTTCAACAATCATCACTTTTTCAGCGTCAAGCTCCAACGCCTTTTCAGCTACCCCTTCAAGGCTTAGTTTGCCTCGATTTATTCGCACAGTGTTTGGAAAAGTATGGGATAGGTCCCTGCAAAATGATCTCATGTTCTTTGTTGGTCTTCTCGAAGTAGTTAATAATATGAATGGTTTTTTAACCAATACTCAAATCACTAAGATAGATTGAAAAGGCATTATTCAGCTTCTTTCGTTTTCACTGCCTCTTCCACAGTGGCTCCTTTGGCCACGCGCGTCGCCACTATTCCAAGCTTTGTGGCGGGGGTGTAGGCTCCTCCAGTGAAGGTGAATCCGCATTTTCTGCATTTCCAGACGCCAACGCTTATCCTCTTCACTCGCAGAAGCCCACATTGTGGGCATCTGTGGGTTTTCTTCATTTCTGTGACTGTTTTTATGTAGCGTTTTCTAACCATAGCTCCGTAACGCGAGCCTAACCCGCGTGTCGGACCCACTTTTTTGGTTCTTTTCCCCATTACACGTTTCACCATTTCAGTTTTTTGCGTATCTCTTCAGCTTTCTCTTTAGCAATTTTAGCGGCTTCTAACACCTGTTTCGGTGTGAAGTAGCCAGTGCCTCCTTTCTGTATTGCACATATGTTACCTTCATCATCAAAAGTCATCGTGAGTCTTGCATCCATCGTCTGTTCTTCTTCAAGCCCTGGGTCAACAACAAGCTTGTCATTTATCTTAGCAAAAGTAACTGCTATTGGATGTTTCGTTAGCGGGAGAGGCGTGTAACCTGGTTTGATTTTCACTTTGTCTTCTTCGATTTCATAGTTGAACATTTTTGTGTTGAGCAAGGCGGCAAGGGCTGCTAACGCTGAGGCATCTATCAGGTTTCCATCATAGTTTAGAACGTAAACGTCCACAAAAACCACAAACACTTTTTTGCCTGGTTCAATACATAAGCTTCCAAAGTCAATAGTTTTTGATTCCCTTATTCCCCTGTCAACAACTCTTGCAAGTTCTATCGAGTTTTCATCTGGAGGTCCAGGTTCAAAGGTTGGTGATGCCAGCGGTACCAGTTCAGCATTGACAGTTAAGACGCCTTCATTAGGCGTATCCGGGAATGGCTTACCAGCTTCAATTTTTGTTCCAACCAGAACTTCGGTTTTTCCAAGAAGAACCCTTGCTGAGCCTTCAGCGCTTTCGATTACCCCTTGTTCCACTTTTGTTTCACGGTAGTCTGTTAAGCCTCTACCATCCAGTCGTTTTCCTTTGGCAATTAATTGTGCGATCTGTTTTCGCTTCAAGCGAACAATCACAGATGACATCTATTCTTCAACCTCTTTAACATTTACATATTTGGCTTTCAACGCTTCTTTTTGCATTGGGTAGATTTTTCTGCATCCTTCAAGGGCTAGATTTACAGCCTTTTCAAACTCCTCAAGGGACAAGATTCCATCCATCTGCAACAATGTTATGGCGTTAAGATTAGGCATCAAAGCCACAGGAACATCCGCTTCTCCTACTTTGTCTTCAGTATCCATCAAATCCAACACTATTGTATCGTCAACTTTTCCAGCCGCGCAAGCAACCACCAAATCCTGCATTGGAATACCCGCATCAGCTAAAGCCAAAGACGCCGCAGTAATGCTTGCACATCTCGTCCCTCCATCTGCTTCCAAAACTTCAATGTAGATGTCGATGCCTGTTCTCGGGTAGTATTCAAGAAAAACAGACGGTTCAAGAGCTTCCCTAATCACTTTCGAAAGCTCAATATCCCTTCTAGAAGGTGCTGGTGATTTGCGTTCTTGAACAGAAAAGGGAGCCATGTGATACCGGCACCTCAGAACTGTTCTATCTGGAAGTGCCAAATGTTTCGGATGTAACTCCCTTGGACCGTAGACAGCGGCTAAAATCTTGTTTTTTCCTTGGCGAATGTAAGCTGAACCGTCGGCGTTCGGTAAGACGCCTACTTCAATTTCTATTGATCTTAATTCACCTGGTTTTCTACCATCTAACCTTAAACCTTTCTTATCAATTAACTTTTCAGGTTTTTTACTCACTTTCTTTTCCTCCTTCTTGTTTTGTCTTCTCTTCCTTGATCATCTGTGCTATGCGGTCTGTTAAACCAGCCGTGTGAGATTCCTCCTCGATTTTGCGAATGGCCATCATTGCCAACTGTTCGTTTTCAAGGCTTTTACCAGTGACTAATACTATCCCATTATGTCCAAGGATTATGTGACAACCTGTTTCCTCTTTTATCATGGATATCATCGAGCCCTTTCTACCTATCAAACGGGGGATCTTTGATGGAGTAATTTCCACCACTTGCCCACGGGTTATTTTCCCTAATCCTGGTTCACCCACTGTTAACTGCGGGTCATGCGCCCTGTCATAGGCAACTATTTTGGCTATCACCAAGTCTCCTATATTAAGAACTTCGGATAAGTCATTTCTCTGCGGCCTGAATGGTCTACTTAGAACGTCTGATGCCCTTAGAAGGGCTAGATACGGCGAGCTTATATCCACTGTCCAACCGTTGAAACCAACCTCCACAATTGTTCCTACGACGGTGTCTCCAACCTTTGGGACATAAAAGGCTCTTAAAGCTACCACGTTTACTTTTTTGTCTTCGTATTCAACAAGCCCTAACCTTGAAGCATAAATTTTCTTGTCTTCTTTATACGTGTTTTCACCAGGGATGTATGCACCTTCAGCAAGCAAATCCCCAGGTGTTACAAGTTGTCTTCTTTCAAAAAACGTCGGCATAAACTACACATCCATTAACCATAACAAACTATTCAGGAAATTATTTTCGCTTCTCCGTTTCCTTTCGTTACCTCTCCAATTTTTTCCAAGAACGGGCCGTACAAGCCTGCTGGCATCTCTAAAACTCCGTACCATGAACCGTCTGCACGCCATTCTTCACGCTCTATTGTTCCAAAATTCTTCATAGTTCCATAGGATTTAGCTGCATATTCCGCCGGTATGTGAACGCCAACTGAAACCCTCTCCATTTTCAATGGGAGAACAGGCCGCAAAAGTTTGATTATTTCTTTTGCTTGTTCTTCCGCTGGTTTAAAAGCGTCTATTGAGTAGTGGATTTGTTCCATGGCTTGTTCTACACGTAATGGCGGATGTGGAAGATTCGTTCTAGGGTCAACACATTGTCTTGATATGAAGGCTATTATCCGCTTTCTTTTGTCCTCAATCATTTTTCTACGCTGCTCCGTTGTCAGCTGTATTGTTCCTCTTTTCAGGATTACCTCCGCTACCTTGAGTGGTTCTATTGTTCCAAAGACTTTGCGTAGGGCTTCTTCCGAGACTTTTGTGCCTTTGTTTGCATCTGAAAATGTGATTTCAGTAACCAAAACTTCTCTTATTGCAGATATTTTTCCCATGCGATAGTCTAATGCCTTTTCGGGTTTCACAAGAACCTCGAAGTGTTCATTATCTTTCGTAAAGCGCGCAATAGTGAACTTTTCACCCATTATTAATTTCACTTACCTAAGCCTAACCCTTAACATATTCTCCGATTTTTTCGTCGCTTATCATTTCCAGTTTTTTAGTTGTTGAAGGAACAACCCCTATTTTCATTCTAGGAGGAAGCTGCCTCGCTTCCAAGGCCTTTACTAAACATTTCACTGCAAGTTTTATGGTGTCTTCAAGCTTCATATCCTCACGGTATTTCTCCTTTAACATGTTAGTCACAGTTTCTCTTCCAGCCCCAACTGCATTAGCCTTGTAACTTCTGTATGTTCCACTTGGATGTGTCCCAAACAACCGGTTTCCTGTCTTGTCCACTCCGCCAAAAACTATCGAAACTCCGAAGGGTCTCACGCCTGCATGTTGTGTGTAAAGCTGTTTTATGTCACACACTCTTTTTGTTGTCACTTCAACATCTATGGGTTCATCATAGGTTAACTTATTACTTTGTGCGTACACCCGCGCCTGATCTATCAGCACTCTTGCGTCTGAGCTTAAACCAACTATTGCTGCACCTATATGGTCGTCAATCTTGAAGATTTTCCAGGAGTATTCTGTCTCTTCAAGGGCTTCAACGGTTTCTTCTGCTCCTAAAACAACTCCTTCTGAACATCTGATTCCTAGGATTGTTGCTCCACGGTTAACCAATTCCATCGCATATTCAACCTGAAAAAGCCGACCATCCGGTGAGAAAACGGTTATGGCGCGGTCATACGCTCCTGGTGCCGCAAACACAGACATTAATACCTACCTCAAAGTATCCTAAACTCAGTTGCAGACTTTCATATAACAACTAAACTAAAAACCTTTTCCTATGTCTCTTGTTTCCAGTTCAGTCTGATCTGCATTCGATTTTATGAGAATTCCTTTATAGTGTCGCTTACTTAACCAGCATGGAAAGGTGATTTGTCAGATGGGCTATTCGGATGCTTGGAAAGTTTTAGAAGAGATGATTACCGATTTCCGGAAAAGAGGGCTGACAGTTCCAGCAGATATCATAAGCGATTTAAGATCTGCGAAAACTCTGATTAATGTTTTAAAGGCTGATCCGAGTCGCATAGAAACCCGTCAAAAGATTGAAAAATATCTTCACACTGTAGAGTCTTATCTTGTTTCTGAAGGACAGAAGAGATTTGGAGCGGATTATGTAGATGAGTGGCTCAAACGTCTGAATAAAGCGAGCAAGAAAGTTTTTGAAGAGGAAGAGGAAACGCGGTTCATTCCGGGGCTTCCACGAGAGCATAAGTGGGTTCGTGTTAAACCCTCAGATGAGTTATCCATGGAAAAAATTAAGGAGTTGGCTGATGAGTTAAGTCTTTCATGTGATGTGCAAAACGATGGCTGCTTACTAGTTTACGGTCAAGACGAACGTGTGAAAGGTTTTGTCAAAAAAATGGCTACAAAAAAGGATTTAGGAACTGAAAAATAGCGCGCGCTAGAGTCTGTTTATGAAGGCGAGATGCGTATCCAAGGGAATAGAGAAAGTCAATTCTCCAAATTTAAACCCCAAAAGTTACCAGAACCATATTCTCGCACGCGTGATTATATATGTGTCATATATATAGCTAGATGTTTAAAAATCTTATATTCCGATATTAGTAGAATTCTTGTCTGCGGAAGGCGTCTGTAAGAAAACTCTATAGGTAAATGAGTTCACAGTGGGAAAACAGATGATAAAATATTGCCCTGTGAGTTCATTTATCCGTAGAAAAATCTTATGGAATTGCCTACAATAATGCAGTCTCTGTCTTTGAGAGGGTGAGGACGCAAACTGGATGCCCTACATTAAAAAAATTGAGCTTAAAGGTTTCAAATCATTCGGACCGAAAACAGTTAAAGTAATCATAGATAAGGGCTTCACCGCAATCACGGGTCCAAACGGAAGCGGCAAAACAAACACTGTAGATGCAACTTTATTCGCCTTAGGAGAGCTAAGCACGAGAAGACTTCGCGCAGAAAGTGCTGCCAAACTAATTTTTCACGGCTCTGAAAAAGCAGGGTTGGAAAGGGCGAAAAGGGCTAAGGTGATAATCCAGTTCGATAATACAGATGGACGGATACCCGTTGACACTGCCACCGTTACAATCTCCCGTGAGGTTCGCAGAAACGGCCAAAGCGTGTATAGGCTTAATGGCAGAAGAATCTCAAGGTCACACATTTTAGAAGTTCTTTCTATGGCTGGGATAAGCTCAACAAGTCAAAACATAATTCTGCAAGGTACGATAACGCGTCTAACAGATACTTCTCCAGTGGAGCGTAGAAAAATTATCGAGGGTCTTGTTGGAATAGCCCAATATGACGCTGAAAAGGCTGATGCTGAAGAAAAACTACGAGCAGCAGACATATCGATACGCACAGCCATGGGTAGAATAGATGAAGTGCAGAAGAGAATAGATGATCTTGAAAGGGAACGTAACGAACTGTTAAGGTATGGCTTCATTCAAAACGAGATAAAAAAGTTTGAAGCAGTGAAAATTTCCAATGACATAGCACAGACACAAGAGAAAATGAAACTGACCTCCCTTCAAGCCGATAAAGTCAAAAGCAGAGTCGAAAAACTAAGGCAGCTGCGGGAGCAATTTAGATCTAAAAGAAGGGTGATAGAAGGCGAATGGCGAAAATTAAGCTCAGAAATGGTCGAGGAGGGCGGTTCGCAAGTATTAAAGATTCAGATAAAAATCGGCGAATTAAAGTCAAAGATAACAGAGTTGACAACCAAAATAAGCTCCGGAGAGGCAAGCCTTGAAGGCTTAAAACGCGTTAGAGAAAACAACTTCGACCAATATCAGTCCATCCGGAAAGAGATTCATGAAAACCGCTTAAGAATCAGACGGTTGACACGTAAATATGAACGCATTTCAAAAGAGATCGCCGCAAAACAATCTGAACATGATACTCTTGCAGATGAAGCGGCTAAGCTCTGGGAAAACCTTGGAGAAAACAGCAGGAAAATCCAAGAAATTGAACAGCAACTTGACAAACACTACAAGAGGCTTACATACTTAAGGTCTGAACATGCAAAAAGCCGAGCATCCATCAAAATGCATGTAAGAAGGCTGAAGGACTTAACGGAACGCAAGGAAAAATTCACGGCAACATTCGATGAGCTGGAGAAATCTATGGCTGAACTTGAGAAGGTGCAGAAGGAACAGAAGACTCAACTGAGAAACTTAGAACGGATGCTTGAACGTAGAATCGCACAAAAAGAGGCTATAGAAGGAGAAATAACTGAGGCTGGAAAGATAGCTGAGTCAGCACGTGAAGCTGTCATAGAGTTTGTAACGCAAAAAGAGCTCGCTGAAACAGTAGCAGCTGAGGAGAACGCCCTAAGAAGCATAGAGGAGCTAGGCGAGTTGGGCGTGATTCTAGGAGTGTACGGCAGATTACGCAGCCTAATCAAAGTTGATAAGGCCTATAAACGCGCAATGGAGGTGGCAGCTGCAGGCTGGCTTGACGCAATAGTTGTGAAAGATTTTGACGCAGCTTTCACATGCACAGAGACTTTAAGAAGGATGAAACTTGGAAGAATCAAAATAATCCCAACTCAAGGAGCACTCAATTCTAAGTCCGTGAAAATACCGAGAAAAAAGGGCGTCAACGGTGCAGCTCCGTTTTTCATAAAATGTGCAAAACAGTATGAACCAGCTGTTCATTTCGTTTTCGGCGACACATTGATAGTTACAGATGAGAAGACCGCTTTTGCCTTATCTGGTGAAGGCTACCGAACGGTTACAGTAAATGGGGACCTATACGAGGCAGGCGGCGCCCTAGAAAGCGGTTACTATCGTGCTCCCATAGACTTTTCCACTATCATTCCAAGCGAAGCAGCCATCAAAAGTCTAGATGAAGCCGTTGGTGCCCTCCAACGGCATCTGTCAAGAAGAAGCAGCGATGTGACCTCTTTTGAAGAGGAAATTGACAGAACACGCGTTGAAATTGCTCGCCTCTCAGAAGCCATAACCACCCTACACAGGGAAGTAGCCAGAGTTAAAAGAAGCGTCAGAAGAACTAAAGCCAACATCAGACGAATAGACAAACGTGTCATGCGCTTTGAAAAGGAAATTGAAAACGAAAAAACACAGATGTGGGTCCATAGGGCTGAAAGAAACTCCATTCAGAAAGAAACGCGAAAGCTTCAGAATAGCCTAGCTGCTCTGAGACGGAGAACCGATCCTACCCACATTCAAGAGATGGAGATTGAAAGGGAGAAGATGGCCGAAGAAATAATCATTCTAAGGCAGAATCTCGGCACAATCCAAACAGACATTTTGACGCTTCAGTCACAATTCGATAACGTTTTAAGGGTTGGATATAAGAACGCCAAAATCCAACTCGCAAAAGTCAAACAACAGCTTAGAAAAGTTGAAAAAGAAGTAGAGGCGGCGTTGCAGGAGAGGGAATCGCTAAAACTAGAGCTATCGGAACTGGAAAATAGCCGCATCGAACTCTCCAAGACTGTCTTGTCAGCGAGGAAAGAATCCAAAAAATTCACAGCTCAAATAGATGACATAGACAAGGAACTGCACAAGCTTGACCCAGAGTATGAGCAAGCCGACCGTTTACTGAACCAGCTCCAGCTAAAAATGCAAACATCCTCACTGCAGCTTGAACAACATCAGAATCAGCTTAGACAGTTTGGTTATGAAGAACAATTAGACGTGACGCCAAAACAGGTTGAAGAAGCTGAAACGTCAATGAGTATGATGCAGTTTGAACTTGAGAGAATAGGCGCAGTAAACCAGCTTGCCTTGTCCCATTACGCTGAACAAATTTCGCGCTATAAAGAGCTGTCGTTAAGGTTGAATGAGCTTGAAAGAGAAAAACAGGTAATCCTGCAGTTTATGGATGAAATCGAAAGCAAAAAACGCAGGATCTTCATGGATGCATTCGAAAAAATCAATCGGAATCTGCAAAAATACTTTTTAAAGCTCACTGGAGGCGGAATCGCCACATTGAAGCTTGAAAACTCTGATGAACCGTTCTCAGGCGGCATTGACATGATTGTTCAGTTTCTCAATAAGCCTTCGATAGTTGTGAGTGGAGCCAGTGGTGGCGAACGCTCAGTTGCAGCTGTTGCCTTCATATTTGCTCTTAAGGATTTTACCCCTGCAGCATTCTACATCCTCGACGAAATAGATGCACATCTGGATGCTTTCCACGTGTCAAAACTGGCCGACCTTCTTTTGGAAGAGTCAGAGAAAACTCAGTTTATAGTCCTTACGTTAAAGCCTGAAATGGTTGACAAAGCGCAGAAAGTTTACGGGGTTTATGAGCGCAACGGAGTTTCAGACGTTATCTCAGCAAAGTTCTTGGAGGTGCCAAGTTAACGGCGTCTACAACCGTTAAAAAACCGTTCTATCTGCGTCCCCCATGGAACATTCTCTTCGAGTTTCGCAAACTTGAAAAGCTTACTCCATGGAATATCAACATCGCATATTTGCTCACATCTTTTCTTGAGGAAATGCAGAAAACTGGGCAGATGGATTTTAGAGCTTCAGGTGTAGCCCTCGACTCTTCAGCTCTCATATACTTGATGAAGTCGAAGCTTCTGCTTAAACTTGAAGAACCGCCGCCCCCACCGAAAGCTCCACAAGATTTTCTTCCCCCACCTCTATTTCTACCCCTCAGACATGAATTAACCTCGACGACCATAAGGCATTTGCTAGAAGTTTTAGATGACGTTTTAAAGGGGGAGAAACTCATTCGTTCAGAAAAAACCGTTTCAGAACCCGTTCTTCCAACTCCTTCGGAGATTCTGCCACAATTGGACCTGTACCTAATGGAAATTGAGCTGCAGATGGAAAAGCTGTACACATCCCTTTCGCAGAGGGTAAAAGGCGCAGGGATAATTGAGTTTTCCACATTGATGAAAAATATTGAACGGCTGGAAGCCATCCGCACGTTCATTATCTTGTTGTTTTTGGCACAAGATGGAAGGGTAAATCTGTGGCAGGATGAAGAGTCTGAAGAGATATACATAGCTATTAACCTTGTTTCTGTAGGATCCAAATTGTCTAAGCTATAGCTTGCAGAGGTGTTTCTTGAAGCTCAAGGTCACTCCCAAACCAGGGGCAAGTTGCCTCCATAAGGTGTACTCTTTGGAAAAAGCACATCTATAAGTCGAATGCCATTCAGATTTCTTGTTATCTCCCTTCTGCTATCAATTGTTGCTTCTTTTCTCTCTATAAGCTCATGTATGCTCTTGTATCCAGTGACAAGTGAGTTCAAGGAAGATAATTGTGCTTCTAATGTGTAGTCTGTTTTTTCCCTGTCGGTTGAAACTGCAATTTCTTCATCCTTAAGCTGGAAATCTATTGTCTCTTTCGCAGTCTTTACGCCCAGTGATATTGTCTTATTGTAAAACTCTGACTGATTCAATCGACTCTCAAATTCCTCTTTCATTTTACTAAATAATGCCTTCATATTCAGGATTTGTGCCATGCCAGCACCACTAGCCATTGTAATTCTAAGTTCCGCGTTTTGCCAGTATGCAAATTGCGCGAATGGATGTTGCGGGGTCATTTGGCAGGTTAGTTCAGTCAGCTTCCTTTGTTTCGCGTAGTTTAACAATTTGTTGAAGATTATTTTGCATGCTTCGGTGTTAGCGACCCCGATTTCCAGCACGTTTCTACCCGATGGTGAGGTTTGACTGATCGAATAATAACCTATCACTCTACCTTTCTTGTCAATCACTGTCTGGAACTCAACGTGTGGGCTGTGAACCTTCCATTCAAACGGTTCTGGGTTTCTTATTTCTGCTAGTACTTGGTTGATTGTGTTTTTGTGATGTATCTCCGTTACTGCTTTCGCTTGTGTTTCCTCATAAGGCTGTATCGTAAAGGTGTCCTTAACATCTGTTGAGCGGCATCTTTCCGGCTTTATCGCCACGCTTGGACCCACCATGGCTGGCGAGTATCCATAACGAGTATATAGCCATTGGTGTCCCCACAGAGTCGAGATGTCAAATCCTTGCTGTTTCATGTACCTTATCCCGTCCCGCATGACTGCACTACAATAGCCTTTCTTTTCATAGCCTACACAAGTCGCCACTGGAGAGACTATCGCGTTGTAAACTATTGCCCTGCCGATTCTCACTTGACGCCTTATGATTAGCATCATACTGCCGATTTTCCCTTCTACTTCAACCACTCTCAAGTCTCCTTTGCGAAAATTTGGATCAGCGGTGACTGTAGCTTCGACTATATTGCGTTCAAATTCACCTGTTGAACATCCGCCTGCAGCTTCTTTGAAACTTTTCTGCGTCATCATCAAGATTTCTTCATACTCGGCTTCCTCTGCAGCTCTAGCTTGCGCCATTCCATCAACTCTTGGACACCTTTTTCCTTTTAGTCTAAAGAACCTTTTGATTATGAAATGTGCGTGGGTACACGTGCCAACATTCGTGTTTTATAGGCTTTTGCACCAGAGCCAGCCGAAACATTTTTGCTTTTGTGAAAAAGGCGGACGCGAAGTGTAAAATACTTCCTGAAGCAAAATAGACGTGCCAGTGATGTTTGTGAGCGGGAAAGAAGTTTTAGAAAAAATAAAAAGAGATGAACTAGTATTATCTATGAGCTTGAGAGTTGGTATGGGAAATCCATCAATCGAAGTTGCAAGCAAACTTGGCTTTGACTATGTGTATTTCGACTTTGAACACGGCGTTCTTGAGATTGAAACTTTCGCACAGCTAATAAGAGAAGCTCGTCTTGCTGGCCTGATAGCTTTGTGTCGAGTGCCTGGACTTGACGTGGCTTTCGTCAATCGGGTTCTTGATGCTGGTGCCAGCGGGGTTGTTTTCCCACATGTTAAGACGAAGCAAGATGCAATCAGGGCTGTGGAATTAACAAAATACTGCACCTCAGAGACTATTACTGGCAAACGCGGGTTTGAGCCCGCTTATGGGCTTCCAAAGCGTGATGATGAGAGCTGGGACGAGTATTTCAAGCGGGTGAATAGAGAGACTTTGGTCGGACTAATGATAGAGGACAGAGAAGGCGTTGATAATATCGAGGAAATTCTATCAGTTAAAGGAATAGACTTCATCTACATAGGCAAGATGGACATGGCCTTCTCTTATGGCGTTCCCTTCACACCGCGGGCTGGAAGGGACAATCCTGTTATCGAGAAAGCGGTTACGAAGATCTGCGCTGAATGCAAGAAGAGAGGAATACCTGTCAGATTCAGTGTCGGTGTGGCTCCGGAAGATGTCGTTGAGAACGTGAAGAGATGGCTCCCGAAAGGAAGATCTCACTTATTCATGGTAGATGACGTAACTCTCCTCATGCAGGGCGGTAGGCATTACGTGAATACATTGAAGAAAGGCTTAAAGAAGTAGAAAGCCTTTACGATCTGACGACGGGAAAACCATTAGTGGTGAGGCGTTATGTGTTTAGATAATTACCCAAAAGAAACGGCACGGTATGATACGCGTGGCGAAGGTATGGCTTCAACCGGAAAGATCTTGGATAGAATCGCGAAAGCTGCCTACGACAACGATAGGGCATACGAGGGCTGTGCACGTTGCGTGCTTGCCGCACTTCAAGAACATGTTCACCTTCTGCACGACGACAAGGCATACAGAGCCGCTTTGAAGGCCAGCACCCCTCTTGCAGCGGGAGTTGCTCGTAGAGGTGAGACATGTGGTGCTCTGATAGGCGCCATAATGGCGGTTGGCTTGGTCGCAGGTTCTGAGCGCCTAGATGATGCCGAAGGTTACGTGAGGGCGATGGAGGTTGCGGTAGAGGTGTTCGACAGATTCAAAAACAATTATGGAACAGTGAAGTGTTTCGAGATTCAAGAGAAGCTCTTTGGAAGACACTATGATTTTTTCAATCCCGAAGACGCTGAAGCGTGGTACAAAGACAATGGACTCGACAAGTGTCCCGGCGTATGCGCAGTAGCTGCAAGAATAGGCGCGGAAGTGATACTTGAGCTTCGAGAGCGAAAACGAATGAAGAAAGACGAATAGTCGTGCGCGCAGATCTTGGTGCGGAGTCCGAATGTGTCAAAAACGTTGAAACTGTAACAAATTGAAGTACACTTGAAGTTGTTTTTTAGAATGAGTGGTTACTTAGTTATATGTGCGAAGAGAATGGGGGATAATTTTCGCATAAGAAAGAGGGCATGAAGGAAGAATGGGATAATGCTATGGAATCTTGGGTAGACTTTGTGAGGAAAGGTAAGGACTATTACAGAGATGAACTTAACAACCCTGCGACTTTTAAATTAATAGGGGATGTAAGAGGTCGACTTGTATTAGACTTGGCGTGTGGAGAGGGATACAACACGAAAATCCTAGCGAGGAAAGGCGCCAAGGTAACTGGGGTGGATTTCTCAGAGAAACTAGTAGAACTCGCAAAACGAGAAGAAGCAAAGCAAAAGCTGGGCATAACCTAATATGTTTCAGATGCGGCTGATGTGAAGGAGCTCTCAAGCAACTATTTTGACCTAGCAACCTGCTTCATGTCTCTTCCAGATATCAAACTTTACGAGGATGCTATATCTGAGGTTGCCAGAGTTCTGAAGAAAGATGGCAGTTTCATCTTCTCGATACCTCATCCTTGCTTCGAATGTGGGATAGTAGAGGACGGAGAATTCATCTCAGGTTGGATATATGAGGAAGGGACAGAAAACACGGCAGAAGAAAAAGCGTTACGTATAAAGGTAAAAAAGTACTTTGGAACCGTTGAATACGAAGTCGCGTGGACTATGAAGAGACTTATCAAGCCCTTCAAAACAACATCATTCCACAGGACTCTGACCGACTACTTCCAACCATTGTATGAGAGTGGGCTGCTAGTTTCAAGGCTTGTCGAACCGAGACCGATGTCGAGGGCAGTGTCAAAGCACCCTTCACTTAAAAAGGTTCTCAAGATCCCACAATCCATAATCATTGAAGCAATAAAAAGGAGCGCGCGCCAATATGGTGAAAGGTGAGTAGAAGCGGATATTTAGGGTTTGAGACGTGATGTAAACGACTGAATGTGGGAGAGTAGTGTGAAATTAGCAGTCAGTTATAGAACATTTTTCTATGCGCTCGCTCTTTTCTGCGTTTATAGTTACGTTTCTGTTATATGGTGCCTGCATTCTTCAGAGCGTCTAAAACCAAAAACGTTTCGGTCTCCTGTTCTTTTCTTCCCCAACTTCCATCCTTATTCTGTCTCTTAACAACTGATGGAAACGCGTTTTCAAGCTGCTTCTTTGCTAAAACATGATGCGCTCTGGATAAAGCGTGAAAAGTGTGGTAGAACGGAAAGCCCTTCCACGCTCCTGTTTTGGTCTGTCGCTTAGCCAAATATTTCAACCCGATCTCAACCTGTTTGGATTCTATGCTTAACGGATGCTCAATTAACACACCTAACACGTTGATTGCACACCATACGCCGCACCAGTCAGGTCTCCAAAACTTAAGATACGATTTTACGGTTGTTCGAACTTGCCTGTTGTCGTCAAAACCGAAGATGTGGAACAGATGAATTGCATAGGTTGTTTGATAAAAAATCGTACAGCCCGGCCCAAATTCTCCATAAAATGTTGAACGCATCACACGTGAGTCTCTTCTGTTGTTTGAATAGAAAAAACCCGGATAACCTCTATATTGGTGTTTCTGAATCGATAGAAGCCACTCTAACCCTTTCTTGACGCTTCTGTCTTCTGCGTCATAGCCTAGAAGAGCAAGGTCCCAAAGATTGTTAGCGGTTCGAACAAACAGCTGATCCCAGCTTCCATCCGCAGACTGGTCAACAACTGTTTTCTCATACAATTTTCTCTTTAAGGTTTTGTCCGCCCTAGTTTCCTTTTTGAATATTTCTCTTCTAAGGTAAACACCAATAGGTGACTCCAGATTATCAACATAATTCAGCGGGTTGACCTTCAGCTCATTTGACACATTCATTTTTGTAAAACCACGAATCGTACTTTCAGCTCTAATAAAACATAAAAGCCTTTCTACCGCAAGACAAAGTTTGTAAAAAAGAATGGAGAAACCGGGAGCGCGAATTTGATTTCGTAATACCAGTGGTGCTATTCATAAAATGATTCTGAACTTACACTGTTTATCTCCTTTGACGATTGATTCCTCCATCGTAACTTTGACTTGTCTTCCTAAAGCTCCTTCGAACAGCGCTTTGGCCCACCCTCGAGAGCAGTTGCAGTATGTTGCTGATAACTTTCCTGGGGGGATCTTGTTCACGTGCGAACAGTAGCATTTTGGGTAGACAATATAGACCTCGTCTCCTTCTCTATGTAGATGCTTGTAGACTTGCCCAAAGTTGTCCAAGAACTCGTCAATGTTCTCCGATTTCTGGTAGATGTCTCTAGCCTTATTGATGAAGCTTTGTGATTGACATTGTCGGCCGCATCGCTCCAACACTTTGGCTCGTGTTTCCTCATCGACATGCTCATTCAGCCCGGCTATTAGGCAGGTAATCCATCTTTCCAAGCGTTTGCCCATTCCAACCACACTAATGTTGCGAACAATGCCGTAGTGTCAGTAGGTTTCATATTTAGTTATGCTTCTGTCCTCATTGCACACACTTTTGTTTTTAATATTGGATTATAAAAAGCGTCTTCTGTCTGAACAAACCGATAATTGAGGCTCCCCCTTCCACAGCAATAACTCTAAACTTAATATACACTTCTAACCGTATGACTTTATTGTTAAATGCTGTTGGGGACATACAGGATTGTTGGAGATCTAAACATTGCAGAAAATGGAAAAACAATCATTTGAGCTGGATGAGGATTCCAAGCAGAAACAAGCCGCAGAGAGAACTCAACGGAAGCTAGCCATAGTGGAAGCTGCGTTATATGTTGCCGGCCGTCCATTGACCCTCAAAGAATTGTGTTCTGTTTTGAAAACTCGCTCAAAAAACAAGGCTAGAAAACTTGCGAAAACGCTTATGCAAGAATACACAGGCAGAAAAACGGCTCTTGAGGTTCTAGAGTTGAAGGATGAAAAGTATGTTTTGCAGTTGAAGGCTGAGTTCACGCCTCGTGTTAGAAAACTTGTTAAGAGACCGCTTCTTTCCCAGGGTCCGTTGAAGACGCTCGCTTACATAGCTTACCGGCAGCCAGTTTCTCAAAAAAAGGTTGTTGATGTGCGTGGGCATCATGTCTACGGTCACATTAAACTGTTGAAGGAAACAGGTTTGGTCGTGGGTGAGAAAAAGGGGCGTTCAACAGTTCTAAGAACAACCGAATACTTCGCTGACTACTTTGGCTTGAGCCACGACCTCTCAGCCATGAAAAGGCAGTTAAGGAAAGTTTTCCAACGGGAAATGGCGGCTGAGAGACAGTGAAAAGCTTCTAAAGGCGAGACGGATAGGTTTATATTTTGAATAACGGTGATAGTGAACACTCGACTTCAACAACTAGAGGAGAAGTGAAAGTTGTCGGTTTGGCACGGTAACTTGAAAAAGAGAAAGCCTTCGGGAGGCAGAAAAAGATCCTATAGAAGAAAGAGGAAATTTGAAAAAGGTTCGTTTCCAGCAGAAACCATGTTGGGCGAGCCGAAAACGAAGGTTGAACGTGAAAGAGGTGGAAACGCGAAGATCAAAATCTTAAGGCATGAATACGCGTGTGTAGCCGACCCCAAAAGCGGAAAAACCGAAAAAGTTGAGATTGTACGCGTTGTTAAGAATCCCGCAAACGTTGATTACGACCGCAGAGGCGTAATAACAAAAGGCGTGATCATAGAAACTGCCAAGGGATTGGCCCGTGTCACCTCGCGTCCGGGACAACACGGGATAATAAACGCTGTTCTAACAGGTGAAAAAAAGAGGCGTTAAGCTTATTTTGTTACGGATGCACCGCGGATTTTCAGTAGCTGTTCACCAATCTTTTTGATTGTCTGATTTTTTGTCCTCTTTTTCGTCACAAGGAGCATGCCTTTTTTCAGCCACGGCGTCTTTGGATAGCCAGCGTCCAACACAATTTCACAGTCTAAACCCAGTTTTTCCACAGCTTCCTTTATCTCTGAAATTCTTGGAGAAGGCATAGCCAAACTTTTGGGGACTCGCCTTCCATCACTTCTCGTTTTCGCTGAATCGAAATAGGCTGGCCATATGACTATTTTATCCTTGTTCCGCATCATTTCACCTTTCTCATCATCTATGAGAGTAGTAAGCTGTCAACTTAGAATTAATCTCGTCGATTCTTACGAAGCCGAACCTCTCAAATTGTATTAAATCGTTTGCCTTTAACCCTTTACAAGCACTTTCAGCAATTCCCTCAGCTATTGTTGCGTCTGGCATCACAACTTCACAAGGGATATCAACTCCAATGGGTATCCAATGAATCAACGATGCGCCAGCTCTTCTCGCGTCATTATAGGCTTCACTTATGAACGATGCCTCAGCAGAAAAGGTGTTCACCTTCTCGAATTTTATGTTGAACAACTCCATAAGTCGTATCACTTTTCCAACCTTCAAAGCGTCTGTGTCGTTTCTTGAAATCCACAAGGATACGAAATTATCTTCTCCTTTTGGAGTTATTGTGTATTTTCTGAATCCCCTTTCAGAATGGTCTGGATGCAGACGAAGTTTCGCCGTAAACGTTTTTGGAACGTCTTTAACCGTTAGCTGTATCGGATTGTGCACGAAGAAATATCTGTCTGCTTCTGGGTCTAGCATTTTACGGTTATAAGCATACAGGTTTTCCCAACTCAAAACAACATCCGAAGTTTTGGGTCCCACGTCAACTATCAATTTTTTTATTGCCTCCGGAGTTATTCCCCGTCTTCTCAATGCTGCAAAGGTTGCCAGACGAGGGTCATCCCAATCTTTATAGAGACCTTCCCTTATTCCCTGAACAATTTTTGACTTGCTTAAGGAAGCCCCCGTAATTTTGAGCCTGCCGTAGTGTATCGCTTCTGGATACCTCCAGCCCAAATATCTATACATGAATTCTTGACGAACCATGTTCGTTAGATGTTCTTTTCCCCTGATTATGTGGGTTACACCCATTAGATGGTCATCTATGCCACATGCGAAATTGTAAAGGGGCCAGACATGGTACTTGCTTCCAACCCGTGGATGCGGATGCTTCTCAGAATTTATGACGCGGAGTGCAGGCCATTCTCGAACCGCTGGGTTTGGATGGTTCAAATCCGTTTTTATGCGAACCACGGCTTCTCCTTCCTTGTAGCCCCCCTCAAGCATGCGGTGCCATCTTTTAAGCTGCTCTTCCAATGGCAAATCGCTGCATTCACATGGTTTGTTGTCTAGCACTTTTTCTCTGAACTGTTTCGGCTGGCATTTGCAAACGTAAGCGTTGCCATTCTTCAGCAGCTTTTCAGCATACTCGTAATACATGAGGATTCTGTCGCTTTGAATGTATTCGCGGTCTGGTTTGCATCCAAGCCAAGCCAAATCTTCTCTGATACGGTCGTAAAACTTTAAGACCGGCCTTTTCAGTTTCGGGTCTGTGTCCTCGAAGCGAAGGATGAATTTGCCCTTATATGAGTGTGCATACTCGTAGCATAATACAATGGCCCTAGCCGAGCCAAGGTGCAAAACACAGTCCGGGTTCGGGGAAAACCGTGTAATAACCTGAGCATATTCATCCGCGTTAGGCAAAGGCGGAAGGCGCTTTTCCTCCTCAATCTTCTCCTTTATGAGGGCTTCCGGCCATCTCTCCTCAACTATGCGTTTCTGCTTGTTTAATGAAAGAATGTTAACTTCCTGAACAACTTCGCTAACAAGACTGGCGATTTCCTTTGCGTTTGTTCTTAACTCTGGTTTTTCACCCAAAAGTTTTCCAATAACCGGGCCTGTCTGTGCCTTGCCATGATGTCTTGCAGCGTTTATCAAAGCGATTTTTCGTATTGTTGCTTTGAGTTCAGCATCTTGTTCGAATGTCAATTGTTAACACTCTGTTATGATGTTTAGATTTCTCTTTCAATTAGAAATTTTGCGAAAGTGTTTAATTTTTCCTTCGCATCTGAAGCTGGCAGAAGCCTTTCAGCCTCTCTCCAGCTTTCTTCAACCATTTTCCTTGCAAACTGCTTAACGTATTCTATGGAGCCATACTTCTGCATTATTGCTATGACTTCATCTCTGAGTCTTTGATCTGAAGTGTGCATCTTGAGTATTTCAAAGAGTCTTTCCCTATCTTTGGCGTGTGCAACCTTCAAAGTGTGGATAACAATTAGCGTTCTTTTCCCTTCTGTCACGTCTTGTCCGCGTCCACCCTTCTTCTCTGCAAATTCCCTACTCGTCAAATCCAGGATGTCGTCTTGCATTTGGAAAGCTACACCTAGGCTCTCAGCGAAACGTCCAAGCTTTTCGGCAAGCTCATCTTTGGCATCGGCCAGTACAGCGGCGATTTTTGCAGCCATCCTCGCCAAGGTTCCAGTCTTGTAGGCGCACATCTGCAGGTAGTGTTTTTCATTTATCTTGTCTGCGCTTGCCAGGCCTCTGTGCCATGCTACGTCCATTGCTTGACCGAGACTCAAGCTAATCATCTCCTGCACGTAAATCTCGTAGATTTTGCGTAGTTTTTCTGTGGAAACTTTTTCTCTTTTTTCAATTAGAGGTAAGAGTGGCAGGTAGTACATTGCGTTTCCAGCGTTTATGGCTATATCTAAGCCGTAAATCTTGTATGTGCATGGTTTTCCTCTTCGAAGTTCAGATTCATCTTCTATGTCATCTATAATTATCGTTCCATTATGAATCACTTCTGGAATTATGGCGAAATCAACAAAATCTTGTGGATTTTTGCCCAAGGCTTCGAGTACTAGTAGGAAAAGGCTTGGACGCCATCTTTTTCCGCCTCTGTCAAGAAACTCCCATATGGGTTCCGCAATCGCCTTGTTCAGGGCTTCTGAGTCATATGAGTAGCTTGGCGGATTGATTCTAAAAAGAACAGCGTTTTCTGAGAAAATTCTTGGAATATACTTCTCAATAACTTCATCTATCAAAGCTGCTTTTTCTTCAAGAAATTTCTGGATATCCAAAGTTTAGTCCCTTCCTCTTCGCGCATAACTTTCTACTTCAAATCCTCTCATCTTCAACCATTCTGCTGTTTTACCCGTTAAGACAAGAGGGACCTGCCGCAAAGTTTGAACTGAACCCACTCCCACAAGAAACATGACATTCGTCAACTCTTCTATTAAGAGTGAGAGGACTTTTTTGGTTTCTTTTACGCCTTTAACTGCTGACTGCAACACAGGTTGGGAAAGACTTGTTAGATTTGCACCTAGGGCTAAAGCCTTAGCCACATCTACTCCATTGCGTATTCCTCCGGAAGCGATGACCGGAATGCTTACTGTTTGGGAGACTTCAACGATGCTTATGGCTGTGGGGATACCCCAGTCCCAGAAAATATCGCCCAATCTTCGTTGAAAGCGTCTTCCCTGTCTTTTTGCACGGTGGTGCTCAACCGCAGCGAAGCTTGTGCCTCCTGCTCCGCTCACGTCTATGCCTTTCACACCAGCAGCTTCAAGGTTCTTTGCTTCTTCAGCGGCAATGCCGGCACCTGTTTCCTTAGCGATCACGGGCTTTTCTAGTGTTTTTGCAATTTCAGCTATTTTTTCAAGCACTCCTCGGAAGTTTGTCTGACCTTCTGGTTGGATAGCCTCTTGTAAGGGATTCAAGTGTATTGCGATGGCGTCTGCCTCAATCATTCTTATTGCTTTTTTCACTTCTTTTAAGCGGTATCCGTTGACGAGTTGCACTCCGCCGATGTTAGCGATTAGAAAGGTTGTTGGAGCTTTTTTTCTGGCTACTGCAAAGGTTTTTTCGAATTTTTTGTCTTCTATTGCTGCCCGTTGACTGCCAACACCCATTCCTAAGCCTAGTTCCTCTACGGCTTCAGCTATTGTTGCATTGATTTTCGTGGCTTCCGGTGTTCCACCGGTTATGGCGCCTACAATTAGGGGTGCAGTGAACTTGTGGTTGAACATGGTTGTGGATAGGTCTATTTTTTGTTTGT
>Ga0209636_10000722_pt1 | contig 32837 bp, 41 predicted proteins | sample DeeMarSWOR152_54_FD_187464 | JGI IMG/M metagenome (GOLD analysis project Ga0209636, IMG submission 187464) | Marine sediment microbial communities from White Oak River estuary, North Carolina - WOR-1-52-54 (SPAdes) (version 2) | ecosystem: Environmental > Aquatic > Marine > Intertidal zone >...
GGGAGGGCTTGACCGATATTATCGGCAGAATAGAGGTTCCCATCGAGCGGATTAAGCGTATCCGCGGCAACAAACAAACAGTCCACAAGAGAAAACTGTATCCCGGCTACGTTTTTATGGAGATGGAGTCGACTGAGGAGGGCCGGGTCCCGGAAAAGGCATGGTTCATGATCAAGGGAACCGCCGGAGTAGGAGATTTTATCGGCACCGAAGGAATTCCAACTCCGATGCGGGATACGGATGTGGCCAAAATGCTGTTGGAAGCCGAAAAGCCCGATGAGGCCCCAAGCATCAAGGTTGAGTTCAAAAAAGGTGATATGATCAAAATTCGAGAAGGTGCATTTGAGAACTTTGAAGGCGTCGTCGATTCGATCGATTCTGAACGCGGGATTGTCAAGGTGATTGTCACAATATTCGGTCGAAGCACGCCGCTGGACATAGAGTATTGGCAGATCGAGAAATTGTAACTGAATGGGCGGTTGCGAGTTTTGAATTGGCAGACAACCAATAGCAATATTAAAGGTGGAGAATGGCCAAAGAGGTAGCAGTAAAGATTAAATTGCAGGCGCCGGGCGGACAGGCGACGCCAGCCCCGCCGATAGGACCCGCTTTAGGTCAGCACGGCGTTAATATAGGTCAGTTCGTTTCGCAGTTCAACGAGCGAACAAAAGACCTTAACGGAACCATCGTGCCGGTAGTGATAACCGTTTTTGCGGACAAAAGCTTTGCCTTTGAAGTCAAAAGCCCTCCGGCGGCCGTGCTGCTGAAACAGGCAGCCGAGATCGCAAAAGGCAGCGGCATCCCGAATAGAGAGAAGGTCGGAAAAATCCGCGGCGAGCAATTGCGCAAAATCGCTGAGACCAAATTCAAGGATTTGAACGCATACGATTTGGAACAGGCCGAAAAAATCATCCGAGGGACAGCCCAAAGTATGGGCGTGGAAATAGTCGATGAGTGAAAAACCTGTACGCAGTGTGAGATGATCTATGCGAGTTAGAAGCAAAAGGTACAAAAAAGAATCGCAACAGCTGAGTAAAGAGACTGTCAGCCTAACCGAAGCGGTCGAGAGGGTTAAAACCTTCAGGTCGGTCAAATTTGACCAGAGCATAGAATGTGTGCTGCACTTAGGAATTGACCCGAAGCAGGCCGACCAGTTGATTCGAGGCTCGATATCTTTGCCGAACGGGATCGGTAAGCAGAAGAAAGTCATCGCTTTTTGCGAGGACTCAGATATCGAACCGGCCCGAAAGGCTGGTGCCGTTGAGGCTGGTTGCGACGAGCTGATAAAAAAGGTCTCAGATGGCTGGGTGGACTTTGACGTGGCTATTGCCTCGCCGAAGGTGATGAGTAAAGTCGGCAAGCTGGGCAGAGTCCTCGGACCGCAGGGAAAGATGCCTTCGCCCAAAAACGGCACGGTAACCGACAATGTGGTGACCGCCGTAGCCGAATTCGCCGCGGGCAAAGTCGAGTTCAGAAACGATGCGGGCGGCAATGTTCACGTGGTAGTCGGCAAGCAGAGTTTCGAGACCGAAAAACTAATAGAAAATGTTGAGGCGTTTGTTTCGCACATAAAGAAGATCAAGCCGACAGCGGCAAAAGGTACGTATATCAAGAAGATGTGCGTATCCGCGACAATGAGCCCCAGCATAACGATTGATTATTGAATGACGGCGGATCGATGGCGCAGTGCGCAATGCAGGATACGAAAAATGAGCAAGTATATAAAAGAGCTGCTACAATCAGAACTGGAAAAGAAGATCTCCGGCGAGAACATCAGGGACTTTTTGGTCATCAGCACGCAAGGCGTCAGCGGAGTGGACAATAATCTAATGCGCGGTGAGCTCAAAGAAAAAGGTATCCGATTGTCGGTTGTCAAAAACTCACTGTTCAAGAAGGCCCTACGCAACCAACAGATGGAACCGGCAGCCGCGCTGTTCAACGGTCCCTGTGCCATTGCTTACGGCGGCGACAGTATCGTTGACGCGGCAAAGGAGCTGGTCGAATGGGCCAAGAAGATTCCGATGATACACCTCAAGGCTGCTTTCCTCGATGGCTCGGTGTTGGATGCCAAAGCAGCCGAAGGACTTTCAAAGATGCCGACACGAGCAGAATTACTAGGCGAGATTGTCGGTCTGTCACAATCGGCTGCGGGGAAACTGGCAGCAATAATGGGGGCTCCTGCGGGAATTATCGCGGGTTGTCTGAAGACGATTACAGAAGGAAGTGAAAAACAGGCCGCATGAGCCGAAAATACCAAATTGCCTGCGTGGCTGTCCCCGTTCTAATAACGGGGTTAAACGAAACGGCGGAGTTTTGGCTACCACGGGGCGTTAGCTAACAGGAGTTAATCGAAATGGCAGAAGAACAAGCGAAGGAAACCAAAGAAGCCCAAGAAGCAAAGGAAACGAAAGAGACTGAAGAAACAAAAGAAGCAAAGGAGCCGAAGCAAGCCAAGGAAGCGAAAAAAGCACAGAAAGCTGAGCAAACAAAGTGGGGCAGCGAAATCAAGAAGCTTGGCGACAAAATCGTTGCTTTGACATTGATGCAAGCCAAAGAATTGGGCGACTACCTCAAGGAAGAATATGGTATCGAGCCGGCGGCCGGCGGCGCGGTGATGATGGCGGGCCCTGCGGCACAAGGCCCGGCTGAGGAAGAAGAGGAAAAAACCAGCTTTGACGTAATCCTCAAAGAATTCGGTGACAAGAAGATTCAGGTTATCAAGGAGGTAAGAGCGTTGACAGGATTGGGATTGAAAGAAGCCAAAGAGCTTGTTGACAACGTTCCCAAGCCGGTCAAAGAGGGTCTGAGCAAAGAAGATGCTGAAGCTGCCCAGAAGCAGCTCGAAGCTGCCGGTGCAGTGGTAGAATTAGCGTAAAGCAAAATCCGAAATCCGAATGAATATATCCGAAACAAATCCGAAGGTCCGACATTCAAATCGTCGAAACCGACGGTTTCGTTCAATTGAATCTTGGTCGCGGGATATCATCTCGGATTTCGAGGCCCACTATTCGAGTTTTCCGGGGCATGCTTTGTAAAAACGTGCAGTTTATGGGATTTGTGGGTTCTCCGGCGCCAATTTTGGGTGCCGGCGAGACAATTTGGGCATTCAATGCTGGAGATGAGTAATGGCAGAGATCGGTACAGGCCAAATCGTTCGTGATTTTGGTAGAGTCCGCGATGCTGTTGAGGTCCCGGACCTGGTAGCGATACAGAGAAAAAGTTACGGCGAGTTTCTGCAAAGCGACGTGGCACCAACAAAGAGAAAGTGTATTGGGCTCGAAGCTCTTTTTCAGGAGACATTTCCTATCGAAAGCTATGACAAGAAAATGCTCCTGGAATATCTCTACTATGAACTGGAAAAGCCGCATTATACGCCTATTCAATGCCGACAACTCCGGCTGACCTACGGCTACCCGTTGAAAATCTGGTGCAGACTGCGAAGCACGGAAGGCGAAGATTTGGCCGAGCAGGCAATGTACCTTGGCGAAATGCCGGTTATGATAGGTGGGGGCGAGTTCATTATCAACGGTGCCGTGCGCGTCATCGTGAGCCAGCTTCACCGAAGTCCGGGCGTCGATTTTCTTATCGAGAGCAAAGAAGGTGACCGGGTGTTGCACGGCGGCAGAGTCATACCGGAACGGGGCAGTTGGATAGAGATAGGGGTGACCAACAAAGATACTTTAGTGGTCAGAATTGACCAGTCCAGTAAGATACCGGCCACTATCTTTCTGCGGGCGATGGACCCGGCATACGGAACGACGGAACAAATCCTGCGTTTATTTTATCCAACAGAAACCGTTCCGGTAACCGAGCTGGAGCCGACGATGTGGGCCGCCGAGCCGATCGTCGACAAAGAGACCGGCGAAATCATCGTCAAAGCCGGCGCGCAGATCGGCGATAAAGTCTCGGTCGTACAAGCTGCGTACACAGAGCCCAAGGCAAAAAGCGCGAAGAAGCGAACAAAAGCCAAAAAGCCGAAATGGTCATCAACCGCTGTTGAAGTCATCCACAATGTCCGGGATACTATCGTCCTAAACACCCTGGCCGAGGATGATTGCCAGAGCCATGAGCAGGCGCTGTTAAAGTTCTACATGAGATTAAGGCCGGGCAATCCACCCAATGAAGAGAAGGCAAAGACCTTTTTTGCAGAGAAATTCTTTGATTCAAACCGCTATCGTCTTGGCAAGGTCGGCCGGTTCAGGATAAATCGGAAGTTCGACCAGACAATAGACGAGAATGAGATGACGCTCCGGCCCGAAGATTTTCTCAACACGATGAAGTACATAACCGCTTTGCGCAACAACGAGGGCGAGATTGATGATATCGACCATCTGGGGAACAGAAGACTGCGAACCATCGAGGAGCTTGCAGCCGACGAGATCAGAAAGGGGCTGCTCAAGCTGCGCAGAACCGTTCAGGAACGGATGAGCATGAAAAGAGACGTTGATGAATCTCTGCGCATCGCCGATTTGGTTAATTCCAAGAGCGTATCGAGCAGTATCAACTACTTTTTCGGTCGTGGCGAGCTCAGTCAGGTCGTTGACCAGACCAACGCGTTGAGCCAATTGACCCACGAAAGGCGTTTGTCTTCCCTTGGGCCGGGCGGGCTGAACAGAAGGCGGGCGGGCTTTGAAGTTCGCGACGTTCACATCAGCCATTACGGCCGCATCTGTCCGATTGAAACGCCAGAAGGAACAAACATCGGCTTGATTGCTTCGTTAGCCATATTCGCCGCGGTTGACGAATATGGATTTTTGCTCACACCCTATCGCAAAGTCAAGAACGGTAAGGTGACCAACGAAGTGGAGTATTTGCGTGCCGATGAGGAGATGAAGGTGATATTTGCACCGCCGAGCGCGGTCGAGGCCGATAGCGGGAAAATCACCAAAGGATTTGTGCTTGCAAGAAAAAATGGTGAGCTGGCCCACGTCTCCAGCGACGAAGTTGACTACGTTGATATCTCACCCAAACAAATTGTGGGCATTTCCGCTTCGCTCATCCCGTTTCTGGAGCACGACGACGCAAACCGTGCCCTGATGGGTTCGAATATGCAACGACAGGCCGTTCCATTGCTAAGGACCCAGCCGCCTTTGGTAGGCACCGGTATGGAAAGCGTCGTCGGCCAAAACTCGAGTATGGTCGTCCGTGCCGCTAACAGCGGCGTCGTTACTGCGGTGGATGCGACCCGGATCGTGATTAACCACACCGATGAATATCAGCTTGCCAAATTCATGGGCTTAAATGAAAGGACCTGCCTTAATCAAAAGCCCATCGTTGAGCTGGGTGAAAAGGTAAAGGCCGGCCAGATCATAGCGGACGGCGGCGGGACCGCCAACGGTGTGCTGGCCCTCGGCAAGAATATCCTGGTGGGATTTGTCTCTTTCGACGGTTTCAACTTCGAGGACGCAATTATTGTCAGTGAAAAACTCTGCAAGAACGACAGCTTTACAAGCATTCACATCGATGAATTTACAGCCGAAGTTCGCGAGACCCGGCTTGGCAAAGAGGAATTCACCTGTGATATTCCCAACGTGAGCGAAAGGGCGCTGCGGAACCTCGATGAACACGGCGTTGTTCACGAAGGAACAAGGGTCTGCCCCGGCGATATTCTGGTAGGCAAGGTGGTGCCCAAGAGCAAGACGGAGTTGACGCCCGAGGAAAAACTGCTGCACGCTATATTCGGCAGAGCGGGCGAAGATGTCAAAAATGACTCACTCGAGCTGCCTAGCGGATATGAGGGGGTGGTCATCAAAACAGAACGATTTACCAGACGTGGCGCAGGCTCCGAAGAGCAAAGGAAGGCAACCACGGCCCAGATCAAAGAATGTCAGAAGCAGATGAAGGTCAAACAATGTGTGATATTCAGGCAAATGGTCGAATCTATCCACAAGAAGTTCGAGGTCAACATCATCGATCCATCCACACGCCAGAAGGTGGGTGCCAGCACTGACGATGAGGTTATTTACGAACAGATAGAAAACTTCAATATCAAGTGGGTCAAACCTGCCTCGCTTCGGGATGATGCCCAGAAAATCGTGGATAAATTCTGGGTCAAGATTACTGAAATTCAGGAGGAAAACAAGCACAGGATTGAAAGTCTGAAACACGGCGACGAGCTGCCCAGTGGTGTGCTGCAAATGGCAAAAATCTACGTTGCAATTAAGAGGACATTGTCAATTGGCGACAAAATGGCGGGGCGTCACGGCAACAAGGGCGTTATCGCCAAGATTATGCCTGAAGAGGATATGCCGTTTCTCGAAGATGGCACGCCTCTGGACATACTGCTCAATCCCCTCGGTGTCCCAAGCCGAATGAACGTAGGCCAGATTCTCGAAACGCACCTTGGCTGGGTGGCAAAGGTGTTGGGCTTTCATGCGACCACGCCGGTCTTTGACGGTGCCACCGAAGAGGATGTCCAGAGATTAACCACCGAAGCGAACGAGCTGATGAGCAAACGAAACACCGAGCTCGAAGAGCAGAAACAGGCGCCGCCTGCTGACGAGTTTTTCGTCCATGTCCCCACAGCCTTGAAGACCCAATTGTACGACGGCAGGACCGGTGAGCCATTCGATCAAAGGGCAACCATCGGCTATATCTATATGATGAAACTGCATCATCTTGTCGATGACAAGATTCACGCAAGAGCCACCGGACCGTATAGCCTGATTACACAACAGCCTTTGGGCGGCAAGGCCAGAACGGGCGGGCAGAGATTCGGTGAAATGGAAGTCTGGGCACTGGAAGGATATGGGGCAGCGTATACGCTACAGGAAATGCTCACCGTGAAAAGCGATGATGTCGAGGGACGAACGAAGATTTACGAATCAATGGTCAAAGGGCAGAACACGCTTGAAGCCGGAACGCCGTTGTCCTTTGATGTATTGTGCAATGAAATAAGAGGATTGGGATTGAATATTCAGCTTGAGAAGAAGCGGCTTGGAATCGCCGCGTTCTAAAGAATCATTAGGGAATTACCAATGGTCAGGTGTCAATGGTAAGGGGCCTCAAATGTTAGGAAGTATTTACGATCGCATTAACGATTATGGTTCGGTCCAGATTTCATTGGCCAGTCCGAACGATATTCGTAGTTGGTCTTTCGGGGAGGTGCGAAAACCTGAGACCATCAATTATCGTACGTATCGGCCGGAGAGGGACGGCTTGTTCTGTGAGCGAATCTTCGGGCCCGAGCGCGACTGGGAATGTGCTTGCGGAAAATATAAGGGGACAAAGTTCAAAGGTATTATCTGCGACAGATGTGGCGTGAAGGTTACGCATAGTCGGGTACGAAGAAAGCGAATGGGTCATATCAACCTTGCGGCACCCGTAGTGCACATATGGTTTTTCAAGTCGATACCGAATCGGCTGGGGAACCTGTTGGCCATGAAAACCGCTGACCTCGAGAAAATCGTATATTTCCAGGAATATGTCGTTACCGACCCCGGACAAAGCCCCTTAAAAGCCGGACAACTACTCACCGAGGAAGAATGTAGGGACGCCCAGAACAAATATGGAAAGGCATTTAAGGCCGCAATGGGCGCCGAAGCCATCAGAGCGCTGCTGGAAAACCTCAATCTGGAGGAAGTCAGTGTCCAGCTCAGACAGGCTATTGCAAAAACAAACAGCAAGCAAAAGATTAAAGAGCTCACGAAACGGCTCAAGATTATTAACCAGGTCAAAAACAGCAAAAATAAGCCCCAATGGATGGTGATGGAGGTTGTCCCTGTGATTCCGCCGGATTTGAGGCCGTTGGTTTTGCTCGAAAGGGACAATTTCGCTACCAGTGATCTCAATGACCTCTACCGGAGAATCATCAATCGCAACAACCGGCTGAAGAAACTCATGGACCTCAACGCTCCCGAGGTGATTATACGCAATGAGAAACGAATGCTGCAACAGGCGGTGGATTCACTGATGGACAACGGGCGCTGCCGCAGATCGGTTCTGGGCAGTAACAATCGGCCGCTAAAGTCGCTGACGGACATGATTAAGGGCAAACAGGGCCGATTTCGTGAGAACCTGCTTGGCAAGCGCGTCGACTACTCAGCTCGGTCGGTCATTGTAGTAGGTCCCGATCTGAAGCTTTATCAATGTGGTCTGCCGAAGAAAATCGCGCTGGAGCTGTATCAGCCGTTCATCATTCGCAAACTGAAACAGCATGGACTGGCCGATACAATCAAGAGCGCCAAGAGAATGATCGAGCGACGCGACGAACAGGTCTGGGATATCCTGGAAGAAGTCATTCATCAGCACCCCGTCTTGCTCAACCGGGCGCCCACTCTTCATCGAATGGGCATTCAGGCCTTCGAGCCGGTGCTCGTCGAAGGCAACGCCATTATGCTTCATCCGTTGGCCTGCAAAGGCTTCAACGCTGACTTCGACGGCGACCAAATGGCGGTGCATCTACCTTTGAGTGTCGAGGCGCAAGCGGAAACTCATATCTTGATGATGACCACCTCCAATATTTTTTCACCGGCCAACGGCTCACCCATGGTCGGACCTTCTCAGGATATGGTGATGGGCAATTACTATTTGACCTATCTGGAGACTCGTGATACCTCGCAAGCTGAAGGACTGATGGTGTTCCGAGATGCCTTCGAAGCGATGATGGCCCTTGAGATGGGCAAAATCGATCTGCACACAAGGATCATGGTCCGACTTGGCCATGTCAGGGTCATTGCCGATTCGCAAGCCGTTCAAGGTCCAACCGTCGTTGAAACGACCGCCGGTCGATGCATATTCAACGATATGCTTCCGCAGGGAATGCCGTTTTACAATATGACCATGTCTCAGCGAAAGTTGAGCCGGGTCATTAGTGACTGTTTCGAATTCGCGGGCTCCGCCAAAACAGTGGATCTTCTCGATAGAATAAAGAACCTCGGGTTCAGATACGCCACACTGGCCGGATTGAGCTTTGGGATTACAGACCTCAAGATCCCCACAAGAAAGGCTGAGATTATTGAAGAGACCGAGAAGAAAGTCAGTAAAATCAGGAAGAACTATAACGACGGCGTTTTGACCGAGGGCGAAAGATATAATCAGGTCATTGACGCTTGGACAAATGCCCGAGTAGCCGTGACCAACGAGATGATGCGAGGTCTTAAAGAGGATAGCAGAGAGGATGGCTCGCCCTACTTGAATCCGATATACCTTATGAGCGATTCCGGAGCCAGAGGAAGCGTGGACCAGATTCAGCAGCTTGCGGGGATGAGAGCGCTGATGGCGAAACCCAGCGGCGAAATTATCGAAACACCCATTAAATCTAACTTCCGTGAGGGCTTGACGGTTCTTGAGTACTTCAGCTCTACACATGGAGCGCGTAAGGGACTGGCGGATACTGCTTTGAAGACAGCCAATTCCGGCTATCTCACTCGCAAACTGATTGACGTCGCACAAAACGTAATCGTCATCGATCGCGACTGCCAGACGTTACAGGGAATCACCAAAGGCACGATCAGTAGGGGCGAACAGATTGATGTCCCCCTTTCTCAGCTTATTATCGGCAGAACAGCGAGAGATAATATTCGTAATCCGATTACTGATGAAATGATCGTTCATGAGAATGAGGTCATAGACCCTGAAGCGGCGGCAAAGATCGAGGCTTTAGGCCTTGATGCCATCAGAGTCAGAAGTCCGCTGACCTGCGACAGTCCATTCGGAGTCTGTGCGAAGTGCTATGGCTGGGATATGAGTACCGGGCGCTTGGTCGAAGAAGGCTCGGCGGTCGGCATTGTTGCCGCACAGTCCATCGGCGAACCGGGGACCCAATTGACATTAAGGACGTTCCATACCGGAGGAGTCGCTTCCAGGGCCATTCTGGAAAGAGAGCAAAAAGCCACCTACGCCGGAAAGGTTCAGTATCGCGACATAAATGCGGTTGAAATCGGACGGGACGAGGGCAAGACGACCATCGTCGCACTTAAGCGCAATGGTGAAATTGCCATTCTTGACGCAAAGGACAGAGAGCTCGACCGATTTAAGGTGCCGTATGGGGCCGCTGTGTTGGTGCGGGACGGCCGGAAAGTGAAGGCCGGGGCCGCCTTGTTCAGATGGGATCCGCACCGGACCCCGATCTTGGCCGAAGTGGCCGGCCTGATACGATTTGTCGATATCATCGAGGGCGAGACGATTGGAATCGAAGAAGAGCGAAAAGGGCAAGCTGGCAAGCCTGTGGTCATAGAGCACAAAGGCGATAAGCATCCTCAGATTATCATAGAAGATCCCGACGGCAAAATACTTGATGTTCACTATTTGCCCGCGGGGGCTCGAATTGAGGTTGTCGAGGGTCAGCAGGTCCAGGCCGGCCAATTGCTTGCTCATCAGCCAAGAGCCACGGGCGGCACACAAGACATCACGGGAGGTCTGCCCAGAGTTACCGAAGTATTTGAAGCGCGCAAACCTAAAGACCCTGCCGCAATGGCTGAGATTAGCGGGCGCGTCGAGCTGAGAAGCGATAAACGCAAGGGCAAAATGACGATTACCATTAGAAGTGAAAGCGGCATGGAAAAAGAACACCATGTTCCGCGCGATAGACATTTGAATGTTCATACCGGCGATTTCGCTGAAGCCGGTGACGCCCTGACAGATGGTCCGTTGGTCCCACATGATATTCTGCGAATTAAGGGCGAAGAAGCGCTGCAAAGATATTTGACAACAGAAATTCAAAATGTCTACCGTTCACAGAATGTCAACATCAACGACAAACACATTGAAATTATTTGCGCTCAAATGATGCGAAAAGTCGAAATCGAATCCGTTGGCGACAGCACATTTCTGCCGGGCGAGGTTGTTGATAAATTCGTGTTCAAAAAGGAGAATGAGAAATTGACCAACAGTCTCAAGATCACGGACGTAGCAGATGCGGCTGATTTGCAGGTCGGTCAGATCGTCAGCAAGAAAGAGCTGGCCGCCACTAACGAAAAAATCGAAAGCATTGGTGGCCACGGAGCCACGGGCAGAAAACCAAGGCCCGCAACCGCCAAGACGTTGCTCTTGGGTATTACCAAGGCTTCGCTGTGGTCGGAGAGCTTTATCGCGGCAGCCAGCTTTCAGGAGACGACCAAGGTGCTGACCGAGGCGTCCTTGGCCGGTAAAGTGGACGAACTTCACGGCCTGAAGGAAAACGTAATACTCGGTCACCTGATACCGGCCGGGACGGCGTTCAAACCGCATTTGGAAATAAAGGTCAAGCATCTTGTCGAAGCTCCGCTGCCGAAGGAATTCGAAGAGGTTGAGGAAATCAAAGAAGCCAAAGAGGCTGAGGCAAAGGCCGATGCAGCTGTCAGGGAAGCCCTGGGAATCAATTGATTTGCCTGTCATTCTGATGACCAAAAGCCTCACTTTTTCGTGTTTTTCGGGAAAATTTAGGCGTCCAGGGCCGAAATCTCTTGGAATTTGCGTAAGCAATGCTAAAATAGCTCGCCGTTTTGTCGATAACCAAACAGAGTACTTCAACGATAAGAAACAGGAATTACGAATATTATGCCCACTATTAACCAGTTAGTGAGACGTCCGCGGGCGAAATCGAAAGGTCGCAGGCGAGTATCCGATATCAGCGGTTCGCCGCAAAAACGCGGGGTGTGTCTGATCGTCAGGACTCAAACACCGAAGAAGCCGAATTCCGCCTTGCGAAAAATTGCGCGTGTCAGGCTGACCAACGGCAAGGAAGTGACCGCTTATATACCGGGCATTGACCACAATCTTCAGGAGCACAGTACCGTTGTGATCCGTGGGGGCCGGGTCAGAGACTTGCCGGGTGTGCGGTATCATATCGTCCGCGGCGTTCTTGACTGTGCCGGTGTGGCTAACCGAAAACAAGGCCGAAGTAAGTACGGCGCAAAGAAAGCAAAATGAATTGGCTATGTGCTCGCCGGTCGGACAGTCAAATACTCACAGGTTGCCGATTACCAAATAGAGGAAAATAATGGCGAAAAAGTTTACCGCTTCGAGTCAGCAACTAAAGCCGGACCCAAGGTACAACAGCAAGCTGGTCTCGAAGTTTATCAACAGTCTGATGTGGGACGGCAAGAAAAGCACGGCACAGCGGGTCTTCTATGATGCGATGGATATTATCGGCAAGAATGTCAAGGACGCTGAAGCCCTTGAAGTATTCGAGAAAGCAGTGAACAACGTAAAACCATTGATTGAGGTGCGCAGCAAGCGCGTTGGCGGCGCCAGTTATCAGGTGCCGATGCAGGTAAGCGCCAGGCGGCAGCAATCGCTGGCTTTTCGCTGGATAATCCAGTCGGCCAGAGGTAAGAAGGGAAAGGCGATGCGTGAGCGTCTGGCCTCTGAGTTGATAGATGCTTATAACGAACACGGCGGCGCAATGACGACCCGAGAAAATATCCACAGAATGGCTGAGGCAAACAAGGCGTTTGCTCATTTTGCCTGGTAACAATTGTCGTTTGCAACTGCCACGGTGTGTTAATGATGATAACCGTGGCAGTTTTTTTATTTGTCCGTCGTTACCCATCGCTCGTCGCTCGAGTCGCGGGTCGCGCCAAGTGAGATATGAATTATGCCAAGTATTCTGGAGAAATTACGCAATATCGGGATTATGGCCCATATCGACGCGGGCAAGACAACGGTGACCGAGCGCATACTCTACTATACGGGCAAAACGTACAAAATGGGGGAAGTCCATGACGGCACCGCGGTTATGGACTTTATGGAGGAGGAACAGAGGAGAGGTATTACGATCACCTCGGCCGCCACCAAATGTCCTTGGAAGGCTTTTGAAATCAACCTCATAGATACGCCGGGGCACATTGACTTCACCGCTGAGGTTGAAAGGTCGTTGCGTGTCCTTGACGGCGCGGTCGCTGTGTTTGACGGTAGCGAGGGTGTACAGGCCCAGAGCGAGACCGTCTGGAGGCAAGGACAGAAGTACGAGCTGCCTTGTCTGTGCTTTGTGAACAAGATGGACAAAACGGGCGCTGATTTTGAAATGACCGTAGAGAGTATTCGTGATAAACTCCTTGCCAATCCGATCTTACTGCAAATTCCTATCGGGGCCGAGGACGCCTTTGCCGGCGTGATAGATCTCATAAAGATGCAGGCAGTTTTTTATCAGACCGAAAAGATGGGAGCAACTTTTGAAGAGACTGAAATTCCCGCCGAATTGAAACACATGGCCCAGGAGGGAAGAAACCAGATGGTCGAACTTGCAGCCGAATATGACGGCGAACTGATGGACAGCTATGTTCACGACAAGCCGATCGACGCTGAAATGATTGATAGAGCAATTAGAAAAGGGACTTTGAGTAACAAGCTTCATCCTGTATTTGTTGGCTCTGCCTTGAAGTATATTGGCGTTCAAAGGCTGCTCGATGGTGTCCTGGCGTATCTGCCTTCTCCATTGGACAAGCGTGTACTAACCGGGCATAAGCCAACCGACAAGAGCAAGAAAATATCCATCAAGTGCGATCATAATGGCAGCCTCGCGGCACTTGCATTTAAGATTACCGGCGATGTACACGGCGATTTGAGCTTTCTCAGGATTTATCAAGGCCGATTGAAGTCCGGCAGCAGGGTCCTAAACGCGAATCGCGATCGGCGTGAGAATATTACCAGAATTTTTGAGATGCACGCCAACGAGCGGAAGATTCTGGACTCGGCCGGTGCTGGCGACATCGTCGCAGTTGTGGGACTGAAACAAACACTGACCGGCGATACGATCTGTGACCCGAAAAACCCCGTCTGCCTGCCGAGCATTGCATTTCCACAGACGGTCATCAATATGGCCATAGAGCCCAAGACCGCAGCAGAGAAGGCCAAGCTGGCAGATGCACTGGCCGCCTTGAAACGCGAGGACCCGACTTTTGAATGTAAGACGGACACCGAAACGGGCCAGACAATCATCAGTGGAATGGGGGAATTGCACCTGGAAGTACTGGAGCACAAGCTCGTAAGAGACAAAGGACTGAACATCAGGGTCGGCAAACCGCGAGTCGCCTACAAGGAAGCGATCACAAAATTAGCACAGGCTGAGGGCAAATTCATACGGCAAACAGGCGGTCACGGCCAATACGGCCATGTTGTCTTACAGGTCGAGCCGCTATTCACTGAAGACGGCCATTGGAGCCGCAACGTCGAGTTCCAAAGCGAAGTTTCTGCTGACGTCGTGCCAAAAGAGTATATCCCTGACGTGGAAAGGGGAAGCAGAGACGCTTTGGGTAGTGGCATATTGGCGGGCTATCCTGTTGTGGGAGTGAAGGTTACCTTGATTGGTGGCTCGTTCCATTCTGTGGATTCCTCGGCTCTGGCGTTTGATCAAGCCGCGGCAATCGCGATCGAGAAGGCGGTCAAAGACGCAGAACCCATCCTACTCGAGCCGTTCATGCGGCTTCAAGTGGTAGTCCCGCAAGCTAATTTCGGAGCCGTCCAGGGTAGTTTACTTGCGAAAAGGGGCCTGATCACCGATTGTCGAGTGCACGGAAATATGCAGGTCATTGATGCTAAAGCACCGCTCGCAGAGATGTTTGGGTATTCCAGCGAGATTAGAAGTGTGACCGCCGGCAGGGGAACCTTCACTATGGAGCCGCTGAGCTATGAGAAGATTCCCGAGCAAATTGCCAGGCAAATCATCTTTTAAGCCCTTTTGTCCGATAAAACCACGTTTTTCTGAGTTTTTTTGCGCCGGCATTTGGCCTTAGCCTCTTATAGCAGCGGCACGTACCAATGCCGTCTCTTGCTGCCGTTGCGGCTGAAAGGCAAGGCCGTGTGGTGGCCCGAGCCGCCAAACGCTGGCATACTGACCTCGATTTTACTGCAATCATAAAAAATTGATATTTTTTGCATTATAAGCAAAATTTTTGCCACATTTTGTTGACGGTGGCTAATCCATGTGATAAGTTAAGGAATTTTCAGCCGTAGCGAGCATCGTCAAGGATGACTTTGCGTAAACCTAGTTGGGCTGTGGCACGTCTGTGATTTTGTGGTCAGGGACGGTTTATTGGTTTGTTAGGGACATATTCAAGACCCTTAAATGGTTTTTGGGTGAGTTGCAAGCTGATCCGGACCAGCGCTTAAGGAAGGCGAATTTGATTATTGAAATCGGAGATGCCAAATCAATAATCAATAGAAGGCCTCTCCTGCCAGAATCAAGTGACAAAGGTTTAGTGGATAGCAGAAGAACTATAGGCTAAGACGGATGATCGTTTTGAAACGTGTGCCTCTCTGGTTGTGCGGGAGTAAGCCTATCCGTACAAAAGGGGGCAGTGCCGTGCATATTCCGAGCGGCTCAGAGGAAAGCGATGGCTACAGAAACCGAAAGAATAAGAATTAAGATGGAGTCTTACGACCCCAGGGCGCTTGATGCCTCTGCTAAGGAGATAGTAGAGCACGCCCGAAAGACCAATGCCCATGTGAGTGGTCCGGTGCCATTGCCTACGCGTGTTGAAAGATATACCGTTTTGCGAAGTCCTCACATCGACAAGAAATCGCGTGAGCAGTTTGAGTTGAGAACTCATAAACGCCTGATTGATATTCACGAGGCCAATGCAAGAACGGTTGAGGTGCTGAACCGTTTGGTGGTCCCTGCGGGGGTCTTCGTAAGGATTAAAGCATAGTTCGAGAAGGGCCCAGGTGTGACTCGGATCACCAGTTAAGAGCTGCGAAATTATGGCGATGCTACTGGGAAAAAAAGTTGGAATGACTCAAGTGTACGACAAATCGGGCAAGCTGGTGCCCGTTACGGTCCTACAGGCGGGTCCCTGTACCGTGATGCAGGTCAAGACAGCCGAGACAGACGGCTACAACGCTGTTCAACTCGGTTTCAATGAGGTAAGACCCTTGCGCACAAAAAAGCCGCAGCTCGGACACGCCGAGAAAGCCAATACGACGCCGAAGAAATTCGTCAAAGAGATGCGGCTCCCGGACGATGCCGAACAGCAGTACGGAACTGGAGATTCTGTCACGGTCACGGTCTTCGCAAAAGACAAATCTGTCGACGTCGTAGGTACCTGCAAGGGCAAAGGCTTTGCCGGCGTGATGAAACGCCATGGTTTTGGTGGTTTTCCCGCCTCGCACGGCACGGAACGAAAACATCGGGCACCTGGGTCCATATCGAGTTTTGCCAGCGACGCCGGCCACGGCGCGGGGCCCAAAAAAGGCAAGAGAATGGCAGGTCATATGGGCAACCGTCAGGTTACAACCAAAAACCATGAGTTAGTCGCGATAGACGAGGAAAAAAACTTGTTAGTCGTCAAAGGTCCTGTACCTGGCCCAGCCGGCGGCTATTGTATTATCCGTAGTGCTCAAAAGGCCCAAGTAACGGGAGAACGGAAACTTGGAAAATGATTGATTTGGCTGTTTACAACACAGATGGACAAGAAGTCGACAGTCTGAAGGTCGACGAGGCGGCTTTGGGCGGCGAGGTCAGGTACCCGTTGCTCAAGCAGGCCATTGTGATGTATCATGCCAACAAGCGGGTGGGAACAGCCGCAACCAAAGGCAGAAGTATGGCAGCCGGTTCGGGTCGAAAACTCTTCAGGCAAAAAGGTACGGGCAACGCACGCGTTGGCAACATCCGGACCGGCAAACGTGTGGGTGGTGGCGTCACCTTTGCCAAGCGCCTCAGAGACTTTGGCAAACGTATGCCAAAAAGGCAAAGAAGGTTAGCCAGAGACTCGGCAATACTGGCGAAACTCTTGAGCAACAATGTTGTGGTGGTTGACGGACTGAATTTCGAGAAGCCTAAGACCAAAGATTTTGCAGGTGTTCTGAATAACCTGAAGATTGAACGCAGTTGCCTTGTGACGATTAGCTCCGCAAATGTCAATCTTTACAAATCGGCCAAGAATATTCCAAAAGTGGCTGTTATGCCCGTAAACGAACTGAACGCCGGCGAAATCTGCAGCTACCGCAAAATGTTGTTCACTAAAGAAGCGCTCTTGTCTGTCTTGAATAGAGGCCAGACAGGCAAAAATTAGTTACTTTTAAATTGAGGCTAAGACATGTACGGAGCGTCAGCGAAGAAACTTCGGTAGTGACGAGGAGATGCTTCACTTCGCTATGCTCCGTCCAGAATGATACAAACCTCGCAACACGATGTATAGGTATGGGTGTGGATGACTATAATATAATAATTCGGCCTTTAATCACGGAGCAGGGGATGCACTTTGCGAATACAAAAGGTGCTTACTGCTTTGAGGTAAACAAAAGAGCGAATAAGAACCAGATAAAAAACGCTGTGGAAAAAATATACAACGTCAAAGTGCGAAACGTAAGAACCGCTAACCGCAAAGGCAAGCATCGGCGCAGAGGTAGGACGTATGGCGTCACAGCGAGCTGGAAGAAAGCTGTCGTATTTCTAGATCCTGAGTTCCACATAGATTTGTTCTGAAACAAACAAGCGTTTAGAGCCGTTAGAATAGAGAGAAATAGTGAATTATTATGGGTATTCGAGTTTATAGACCAACAAGTGCCGGGCGAAGAAACAGTTCGGTCAACGATTACACCGAGTTGACGACTGCGAAGCCCGATAAATCGCTTTGCCGGCGGATCAACAGAAACGGCGGAAGGAACCATCATGGCGTTACGACCACTCGATTCAGGGGCGGCGGCGCGAGAAAAATCTATCGTATCATTGACTTCAAGCGCAATAAGGACGGTGTCCCCGCGAAAGTGGCCACAATTGAATATGACCCTAATCGGAACTGTTTTATATCGCTGCTGCACTACGCCGACGGCGAAAAAAGGTATATCCTGGCACCGCTGGGTATCAAAGCCGGGGACAGCGTCGAGAGTGGCGCCTCTTGTGAGCCTAAGATCGGCAACGCGATGCCGCTGGCGGCAATACCTGCCGGCCTCGAAATTCACAATATCGAGATGCGGGCAGGCCAGGGCGGAAAACTGGTCCGAGGTGCCGGCAGCGCTGCACGAATTGTGGCCAAGGAAGGCGATTGGGTCACGATCGTTCTGCCGAGCGGCGAGATGCGGATGATTCGTAAAGAGTGCCGGGCAACAATCGGCCGGCTGAGCAATCCTGACCACCAAAACGTACGGATCGGCAAAGCCGGGCGAAAACGCCATATGGGCCGCAGACCCCACGTAAGAGGAAAGGCAATGAATCCCGTTGCTCATCCGATGGGTGGCGGAGAGGGCAGAGCCAACGGCGGACGTCATCCCTGTTCGCCAACCGGCGTGCTGGCAAAGGGTGGCAAGACAAGAAATCCACGCAACCCGAGTAACAATAGGATTATTCGAAGACGTAAAAGTAAACGGCAGAAACAATTAGCCCTGTAACTTCGCCGGGCATGGTGTCCGATGTGCCGTGCGAAGGATACACGAGATATGAGAAATGGGAAGATCTCTTAAAAAAGGACCCTACGTTGATGAGAAGCTGTTTATCAAGGTCAACAAGCAAACTGCCTCGGGCTCTCGTGAGCCAGTAAAAACGTGGGCGAGACGGTGTACGATCGTTCCGGAGTTCGTCGGTTTCACGTTTCTGGTCCACAACGGTAAGATTTTTCATAAGGTGTTTGTTACGGAGGATATGGTGGGACACAAATTAGGTGAATTCTCGCCCACAAGGATGTTTAAGGGCCATTCAAGCAAAAAAATAAAATAGCCAAGTGTGAGTGGTTAATTCGAGCGTGATCATTAGCCAATGACGAGATTGGAAATATGTTAAGTGCTGATAAGCTAGACGAGCTTTGCCAGGAGCGGCGGATGAGTGCAGATGAGCTGGCCGGACATCTTGCCAGAGGGGGATTCGACAGGCAAAAAGCGACAGTGGCCGTGAAGAACTGGCAAAAGGGCCTTTTCAAGCCTGAGCCGCACGCAGATGATATTCGTCGCCTGGCGAGTGCTTTGTCTGTGGAGGTAAATGATTTAGTCGACTGGTGTTCGTCTTATCGCTTTGCCCCGATTTCAGCACGAAAGGCTCGCTTGGTCACACAGTTGATAGTCGGCCGAAGCGTTCAGGACGCCATGGATATTCTCAAGTTCACAAGAAAACGCGCTGCGACAATGATTGACAAGGTTTTGAGAAGTGCCGTTGCAGATGCCGACGAGCAGCAGGCCGACGTCGATAATCTCTACGTGAGCTGCGCCCGTGTCGACGATGCAGGAGTCCGCATCGGCACGAAAAGATGGGTGGCAAAGGACCGAGGCAGAGCTCATCCTATTCGCAAGAAAGCCTGTCACATACATATAACGGTAACACAAGCATAAAAAGGAAGCCAAAAAACAAGAACACAGTACGAGATACGAGATTATGGGTCAGAAAACATCGCCAATAGGTTTTAGAACGGGGATAACGCTTGGCTGGCAGAGTACCTGGTACGCGCCCAAGGCCAACTATGGCGAATTTCTTGTCGAGGACCAGAAAATCCGTCGGTATGTCGACAGCAAATTTAACCGCAGTATGCCCAAAGGTGCCGTGGCGAAGACTGAAATCATCAGAACACGCAACGAGGTAAAAGTCACATTGCACAGCGCCCGGCCCGGCGTAGTTATCGGGCCCAGAGGGGGCGAAGTCGACAGGTTGCGAGAGGAGCTTGAAGATATAACAGGCCGAAAGATAAACGTTAACGTTATCGAGATAAAAGAGCCTGACCTTGATGCCACTTTGGTGGCTGAGGCGATTGCCGAGCAATTGAGCAAGCGAGCCTCATTCAGGCGCACCATGAAGCAGTACTGTGAAGCGGCGATGAACGCCGGTGCCAAGGGAGTCAAGATCATCTGCTCGGGCCGGCTGGCCGGCGCGGAAATGGCCCGGAAGGAAACGCAGAAGCTTGGCAGTATTCCGTTACATACGCTGGATGCCAATGTAGATTACGCCGTAGCAACATCGAGAACAACATATGGGACAATTGGTATTAAAGTCTGGATTTATAAAGGTAAATTCGGCGAAGAAATCGGACAAAACCGTTACCGTCGTCGGCGTCGCCCACCAAGGCGCATTAGCCCGGCGATGAGGGACAAAGACAATGCTAAAGCTGCGCCAATACAGGGCGGCAAAACGACCTCGCAGGTTGATGCGGCTGCTGCGCAGGCAGAGCCTGACAGAGGGGAATCCGACAATACCGAGGTAAGCTGAAAACGAGCGTTTGCCCGAAAGAAAGTACTTTCTGGAGTACCGTTTTACAAAGGCCCAAAAATGGCAATGATGCCAAAAAGAGTTAAGTATCGTAAAAGCCAGCGCGGCAAGATGAAGGGCAATGCCTCGAGATGCAACTTCGTGGCGTTTGGTGAATATGGTTTGCAGGCTTTGGAAGGCAGCTGGATAACCGCAAGGAATATTGAAGCCGGCCGGGTTGCAGCGACCCATTTTTTGCATCGTGAAGGCAAGGTTTACATCAGGCTGTTTCCGCATAAGCCGGTCAGTTCCAAGCCGTTGGAAACGCGAATGGGCAAAGGCAAGGGCGAAGCAGAATTTTGGGTCGCCAGAGTCAGGCCAGGGCAAGTTTGCTTTGAGATCGGTGGAGTAAGCGAAGACGTGGCCAAGCAGGCGCTGGGCAGGGTGGCTCATAAAATGCCGATCAGGTGCAGATTCGTGAAGCGAAGGCATTCGCTGTAAAAGAGAACCGTCAGATGAAAACGCGGCATTACCGAGAGATGAATCCTGACGAACTCGAGGGCAAACTGGAAGAACTCGAGAGACATTTGTTTGATCTGCGATCGCAGGCAGTGACGGAAAAACTGGAGAATTCCAAGGCCGTAATTAACGTGAGGCGCGACATCGCCAGAATTAAGACCATCATGCGGCAGAGCAAATGATGGTTTGTCTTGGATGCTCGACAATTGGAAATCTAAGATGCAGGATCGAAAATTAAAAACGCTGACTGGCGTGGTGGTAAGCAACAGCGGCAACAAGAGCGTAAAAGTTGCCATCGACTACAAGGTCAGACATCCAAAGTATGGCAAATACATAAAACGCAGGACAAAAATCGGTGTTCACGACGAGCACAATCAAAGCAGTGTCGGCGACGTCATTGAAATTGCCGAATGCAGGCCTCGCAGCAAGACCAAGAATTGGCGTCTTGTGAGGGTCGTGGAAAAAGTGGGCCAAGCATGAATTGAGACGAGAGCATGATTCAACAGGAAACCATGTTGGATATAGCCGACAACTCGGGTGTCAAGTCGGCATTGTGCATTAAGGTCCTTGGACGAGGCGGAGCCCGGGGTAAGAAAACCAGGCCCGTCGCCGGGGTGGGAGATGTTGTCTGTGTTGCGATAAAAAAGTCACTGCCGAGTTGCCCGTTGGACGACAAGAAAGTGCACCGGTGTGTTGTGATTCGCACGAAGAGCCCTGTGAAACGCCCTGACGGCAGCTATGTAAGGTTTGACAGCAACGCCGCAGTGATGATTGATAACGAGGGCAATCCGATAGGAACCCGAATCTTTGGCGCGGTGGCTCGCGAGCTTCGCGAAAAGAACTATATGAAAATTATCTCGCTGGCGAGCGAAGTAGTCTAAACGCACGGATCGTAACGCAAGATTCGATATACAAAATACGGGATACGATTTTATGGCTTCGCATATAAAAAAAGGTGACACAGTAGAGATCATAGCGGGCGAGCACAAAGGTGCTACCGGCAGGGTACTGCGCGTGTTGCCTGGGAAGAACAGTGTCGTGGTTCAGGGTCACAATATCGCCAAAAAGCATGTCCGACCTTCGCGTAAGAATCCGCAGGGAGGCCGCATTAATGTTGAACAGCCGATCCACATCAGTAACGTTCTGCCCGTAAATCCGAAAAGCTCGAAAGGCAGTAGAGTCCATTATGAAGTGGATGCAGACGGCAGTAAGAAACGCGTCGTTGCTGACGGCGTCGAAATTGGCGTTGTTAGAAGGGCAAAATAGGCCGGTGATCGGCAATTTTTTAGCGACTTAAGAAGTTAAAAGATACAAAATGGCACGTTTGCAAGATTTGTACAAATCCAAGATAATACAAGAGCTGACTAAGGAGTTTGGCTACAAGAATCCTATGGCTGTGCCACAGATGAAGAAGATTGTTGTCTCAATGGGTACGGGCAGAGCCACACAGGATAAGAAATTTCTGGAACTGGCTAAGAAGGACTTGACGATGATTACCGGCCAAATGCCTGCGGTCTGCAAGGCCAAAAAGAGTGTCTCGAATTTCAAGGTTCGCGAGGGGATGGAAACCGGCTTGAAAGTTACTGTTCGCGGCGTGAGAATGTATGAATTTATGGATAGACTCATTAATCTTGCCATCCCTCGAGTAAGAGACTTTCGAGGCCTGAACGAAAACAGTTTTGACGGCAGAGGCAATTATTCGATGGGTGTGGTTGAGCAAAGCGTTTTTCCGGAAATCAACGTGGCAAAGATGGAGTTTCAACAGGGTATGAACATCACATTTGTAACGACCGCGGAGACTGACAAAGAAGCAAGTAAACTGCTTCAATTGTTCGGTATGCCGTTCAGGAAGCGCCAAGCGTGAAATGAAATTGGAGCGTGTGAATGTCAACGAGAGCACTGGAAAACAAGGCAGAGAAGAAACAGAAATTTCGGGTTAGACAGTATACGCGCTGTCAGCTTTGTGGCCGATCCCGAGCAGTTTATCGCAAGTTCAAAATCTGTCGGATTTGTTTTCGAACATTAGCGAACGAAGGAAAAATACCCGGTGTTAGAAAAGCCAGTTGGTAAATCGTGACACGAACAATAAAGGCCCCCAAGCACGAGGCACAAGGATATGAGTTTGAGTGACCCCATAGCGGATATGCTGACAAGAATTCGCAACGCGACGCGAATCAATAAAGGCCAGGTTAACGTGAAGGCATCCAACATTTGTGAAGGCATAGCGGCGGTTTTGAAGAAGGAAGGTTATATCGAGGATTTTGACCGAATCGACGACGGCAAGCAGGGAATACTGAGGATTATGTTAAAGTATGACCAGGACGGCCGTTCTATTATTAACGAGATAACCCGAACCAGCAAACCCGGCCGCAGAGTCTACTCATCTGTTGACAAATTACCGCGTGTCTTAGCCGGCATGGGTATAGCCATCGTTTCGACAAGTAAAGGTGTAATGAGTGACCAGAGCTGCCGTGAGTCTAATGTCGGCGGCGAGATACTTTGTACGGTTAGCTGATGAGTCGTATTGGAAAAAAACCCATTGTTGTCCCTCGAGGTGTTCAGGTCGAGCTCAAGGGCCTGTGTGTCAAGGTCTCAGGTCCGCTCGGTCAGCTTCAGATGGAGTGTCATCCACGAATCAAGGCAAGAATGGACGACGCCGAAGGGAAAATATTTGTAGAAAATGAACGTTCTGACGACCGCCGGAGCAAGCAGCTACACGGCACAGTGCGTGCCTTGATTGCCAATATGGTCACCGGTGTCAGTAAAGGTTTTGAAAAGAAAATGGAGATATATGGCACCGGCTATAGTATCAAAGAGCAAGGCGGGAAGCTGATTCTTCAGGTAGGCTTTTGCCATCCCGTACAGCGGGCTATACCAAAGGGTGTAAAGGTAACGATTGAGACCAGCGCTACCAGGGGCAACGACGTTCCCGCAAGGTTCACACTTTCAGCGGTAGACAAAGGACTACTCGGACAGTTCGCCGCAGATATACGAAAGACCAGGCCGCCGGAACCTTATAAAGGAAAGGGCATCCGTTATGCCGACGAGCGCGTGCGACGCAAGGTGGGCAAGGCGTTTGCCTCGGGAGCGACCTAAGAATTGACCGTTGATTGCTGAATGTCGACTATTGGGTAAAGAAACGAGAATTCCACATCAACAGTTGACTGTAAATAACGGCTGGAATCAGGCTCTTATGAAATCGGACAGGATAACCAAAGCAGCACGGAGACGTAAATATCATGTGCGGAAGAAGGTCTCTGGCACGCCGGATAGGCCACGGCTATCGGTGTTTCGTTCAAACAGGCATATTTACGCCCAGATCATAGACGATGCAGCAGGAGCGACACTTGCTTCGGCAAGTACCAGGACAAAAGGGCTACGCGACCAACTGCCCAACGCCGGCAACAGAAAGGCCGCTGAAATCGTAGGTGAAGCCGTCGCGAAGCAAGCTCTGAGCGTCGGCATTAAGTGCGTCTGCTTTGATAGAAATCGATACAAGTTTCATGGCAGAGTCAGGGCGCTTGCCGAGGCGGCAAGGAAAGCCGGACTGGTCTTCTAAGAAAAGGAACGATAAAGTCTGGAGATAAAATTGGCAGTAGAACCCATTAACCCCGTGAGAAGTCAGGCCCAGGAAGGCGGTGCTGCACCTTCGGTGCGGACGCCTAATGGGATCAGCCTATCGGAGCAGGAAGAAAAACCGTTGGAAGATACGGTCGTCAAGGTGTTTCGCTGTTCCAAAGTGGTCAAAGGTGGTAGGCGGTTCAGCTTTGCCGCGTTGGTTGTGGTTGGCGACCGTGCAGGCACGGTGGGTGTTGGTTATGGCAAAGCGAATGAGGTCCCACGTGCCGTCGAGAAAGGTGTAAAAGATGCCAGAAAATCTCTGCACAAAATAGCGTTGGTTGACCGGACGATTCCGCACCGAATAAACGGAAATTACAGGGCCACGAAAATCGCGTTGGTCCCAGCCAGTCCCGGGACTGGAGTTATCGCCGGCTCCAGCGCTCGAGCCGTGCTCGAATATGCCGGCGTGCAGGATGTCCTTACAAAAGTCTATGGAAGCACTTCGGCCAAAAATGTGGTCAAAGCGACGCTGGATGGGTTGCTGAAACTGCGGAGCAAAGAGATGCTTGAATCTCGTCGTGGAGTGGCAATTAGTATTTGACAATGGCGGATCGATAATTGGTGGTTTAGATGCTGAATCATGAAATAACTTCTGTTGTAGGGGAACATACACGTCGCCGCCGCATTGGCCGGGGCACCGGGAGTGGTCATGGCAAGACCTGTGGCCGAGGCCACAAAGGCGGTGGCAGTCGGGCGGGCTCGATTTCTGTCTCGCTCTATGAAGGGGGACAGATGCCTTTATTTCGCCGACTGCCCAAACGCGGCTTTAGCAACCGTAAGTTCGCAGCACGCTGCGAAATTGTCAATGTCTCACAGTTGGAAAGATTTGAGGATGGTACGTTGGTCGGCATAGAGCAATTATCGGGGGCCGGGCTGATTGACAATATGAAAAGCAAGGTCAAGATTCTCGGCAAGGGCGACCTGACAAAGAAGCTGCAGGTAACCGCTCACAAATTCAGTAAGACGGCGGAGCACAAAATTGCCGCTTCCGGCGGCACCGTGAAGCTGATTTGATGCTTGTGCCTGTGCCTTATCGTGCGACAATGAATGCAAAACACAAAATAAGAGATTCGGAATAATGCTTGGAACAGTAATCAACATATTTAGAATCCAGGACCTGCGCAACAAAATTCTTTTTACTTTGGCGCTGCTGATAATATACAGGGTAGGTTTCCACATCCCCGTTCCCGGTTTTGACCCTGCCAAGATTGAGGGGATCGCCGGGTCCAGAGCTCCGGAGAGCCCATTGGGCAGAGCCGCTCTGTATATGCAGATGTTTACAGGGGGAAGCCTGGATAAAAGCAGCCTGTTCGGGCTGGGCATTATGCCCTACATTACCTCGTCGATTATCCTTATGTTGCTGGGTGAGGTCATCCCTGCCTTGAAGAAGTTACGCCAGGAAGGCCAGACGGGCTATAAAAAGATACAGGAGTATACCCGCTATTTGACCGTACTGATATGCGTTGTTCAATCGATGATGTTTATGCGGTTGTTGGGAGGGTCGGAAGGACTGACCTATGCGGGGATGGAGCGTGCGGCCATGATCATGGGTGTGGTCGGTATGACGGCCGGCACCGTCTTTCTGATGTGGCTTGGCGAGCAGATAGACGAATACGGCATAGGAAACGGTATTAGTCTGATCATTATGGCCGGCATTGTCTCCCGAATGCCGTGGGCAATCATGCAGCTTTGGCAGGATGTTGACCTAAGAGTCGGCGCAGGGCCCGGCACCGTAGGCCCAGCAAAGATATTGTTCTTGATAGCAGCGTTCGTCTTCGTTGTTGCCGGTGCCATACTCATCACCCAGGGCCAACGCCGAATACCGATTCAGCAAGCGAAACAGATGCGAGGCCGCCGAATGTATGGCGGCCAGAGACATTATTTACCGCTTCGTGTCAACCATGGGGGGGTGATGCCCATAATCTTCGCTTCGAGTTTTATGATGTTCCCACCGTTGATCATTGGTCAGCTATTGAGAATCCCGAGTCTCAGTAATTCATCGGTGCTCCTGACCTTGCAGGATGCACTGGGCTACCGTGCCTACAGCTATAATGTCCTGTACATGTTATTGATATTCTTATTCGCTTATTTTTGGGTAACGGTGCAGTTCCAGCCCAAGGAAATGGCCAAAAACCTGCGGGATTCAGGAAGCTTCATCCCCGGGCTTCGGCCGGGCCGCAGGACCGCCGACTACCTGGAAACGGTGATGACCAGGATCACTTATTTTGGAGCCGCATTTTTGGCGGTCATTGCTGTTGTTCCGTCACTGGTTTCAATATTATTGGGAATTGACTGGAGGGTGGCAACATTTTTGGGTGGCACGGGCTTATTGATTGTTGTCAGTGTCTCGCTGGATCTTGTTCAGAAAATCGAGGCCAACCTCTTGATGCGCAGCTACGAGGGCTTCAGTGGAGCCGGCAGAATAAAAGGAGCCTATGGATGAGAATCGTCTTGCTGGGTGCCCCGGGTGCCGGTAAGGGAACGCAGTGTAAGAACATTGTTGCCCGATACGGTTTGCTTCATTTATCCAGCGGGGACATCTTGCGACAGGAAAGAGCCGAAGGTACCGACTTAGGAAAAGAGGCTCAAAGTTACATGGATTCAGGAGCACTTGTACCGGATGAGATTATCATTGAGATGATGGCCAAGGCGATAGGGAAGGCCCCTGCCGCCGGATTCATTCTGGACGGTTTCCCCAGAACCTTTGACCAGGCCGTCGCACTGGATAAGGTGTTACTCGTAAGCCAGCAGAAATTAGATGCGGTCTTGAACCTGGAGATAGAAGATCGGATAGTAGCAGGCCGAATTACCGGAAGAAGAAGCTGTCCACAATGTGGAGCGGTTTACCACATTGAAAATTTGAAGCCGCGAACCGAAGGTTTATGCGATAACGATGGGACCGAGCTTGTTCAACGGCCTGACGACAGCCCGGAAGTGGTGGCAAATCGCCTTGAAAATTACCACCGGCAGACAGAACCGCTGGTGGATTACTATAGGAACAACGGCGCTGTGCGCAACGTCGATGCCGACAGAGATGCCGACGAGGTAAAAGCTTCGATATTCGAGATGTTAGACGCCCTCGTCAGAGCGTGAGAGGTGCGACCTTCTGCACATGGGTTTAGATGGCCATAACGCTTCGCAGCCGAAGAGAAATTGAACTGATGCGCAGGGCAGGTCTGGTTGTAGCAGACGTTCTTTCAAAACTAAAGGAGATTGCAGAGCCGGGGGTGACTACCGCCCGGCTGGATAGGGTAGCTTCGCAGATGGCTGCTGATGCCGGAGTTGAGGCGTTGTTCAAGGGTGTCCGCACCCCATTGTCTCAAATTCCGTTTCCGGGTGCAATTTGTGCCTCGATCAATGAGCAGGTCGTTCACGGGATTCCTTCAGCGAAAACAAAGCTGAGGGACGGCGATATTCTCAGCATTGATTTCGGCGTCAGACTTGACGGCTACTGTGCCGATGCCGCGGTTACGATTGCCATTGGTGATATTTGCGAGGATAGACGCAGGCTGATGGACGTAACAAAGCGTGTTCTTGAGACCGCAATAGCAAGATCGGCGCCGGCTGTCAGGTGGAGCCAGGTCGCTGCCGAGATGGAGCGGTGTGCCAAGTCCGCGGGATTCTCGGTAGTAAGAGACTTTGTTGGACACGGCATTGGCAGAAAAATGCATGAAGAGCCGAGAGTGCCCAACTTTGTCAGCAAGGAGCTACTGGCAGATGATATTGTTTTGGCCGAAGGAATGGTATTGGCTGTCGAGCCAATGATTAATGCCGGCACCAGTGCTGTGCGAACACTGAGAAATGGATGGACCGTGGTAACAAAAGACGGAAAATGCTCGGCTCATTTTGAACACACGATTGCCATCGTTAGAGAGGGTTGTGAGGTGTTGACCAAAAAGGGACGGTGAAACACGGCTCGAGCGAATCACGAGCCACAGAACGGGTAGAACACGAAGCGAAAAAATGGCAAAGAAGGACGCAATAAGATTGCAGGCGAAAGTGACCGATGCTTTGCCGAATGCGATGTTTAGAGTGGAACTGGAGAACGGCCACAGGGTTCTGGCGCATGTTTCGGGCAAAATGCGCATGAACTTCATTCGGATTTTGCCGGGTGATACGGTCATCGTTGAGATGTCGCCGTACGACTTAAATAGAGGCCGAATAGTCCTCCGGCAATAGTCACTGGCTCTCGTACCATGAATCCGAACCAGCGTTCAGCCGCAAGCGACAAGAATAAAAGCAGGTAGGACAGATGAAAGTCAGAAGTTCTGTAAAACGTATATGTGAGAATTGCAAGATTGTTCGTCGCAAAGGCGTTGTGCGGGTGGTTTGTACGGACCCACGACACAAACAACGCCAGGGCTAACTCATAGATGATCAGTGACAATTGACGATTCAATAATTACGGATCAATTACATGAGGAGATGATATGCCGCGTATAGTTGGTGTGGATATTCCAAATGACAAATCCATATGGATTTCACTGACGTATATTGTGGGTATTGGCAAATACACCTCGGCGCAGATATTGAAAGAGGCTGGGATCGAAAGAAGCACGAAGGCTGGCAAGCTCAGCGAAGATGAGCTGAGCCACATAACGCAGATCATCGACCGCAATTACATCGTGGAAGGTCAGCTTCGCAGACAGGTGGCCCAAAATATAGCTCGCCTGCGCGATATAAACTGCTACAGAGGAGTTCGCCACAGAAGGGGCCTGCCTGTTCGAGGACAGTGCACTCAAAGTAATGCACGCACTCGCAAAGGCCCGAGAAAGACGGTCGCAGGCAAGAAGGGTGTAAAGGAAAAACGCTAAAAGCAGTCGTTTGAGACAAATACGCGATACAGGAAGAATAATGGCAAGAAAAACAAGGCGGAAAGTTAGAAAAAATGTCGTCCGTGCCGTAGTGCACATCAAAGCGACATTCAACAATACGTTGATAACGGTCACCGATTTAGACGGGAATACCGTTTGCGCTGATTCAGCGGGTAGTGTAGGCTTCAAGGGGTCCCGCAAGAGTACGCCCTTTGCTGCTCAAAGAGCTGCACAGCGCTGCGCAAATACCGCCATGCGTAATGGCGTGCGGGAGGTTGAGATCAGAGTCAAGGGGCCGGGTTCGGGCCGTGAATCTGCCATCTCCGCCCTGCAGCAGGCGGGATTGCGTATCGCATCGATAGAAGATGTGACCCCGCTGCCACACGATGGCTGCAGACCGCCGAAGCGAAGAAGAGTGTAAGATGACGAGACCGAAAACTTTTTTGGAGATGAATGGAAAAGATGGGACGTTATTTGGGTTCATCCTGTAAACACTGCCGTCGTGAAGGAATGAAGCTTATGCTCAAGGGCGGCAGATGTGAGACGGCGAAGTGTCCGATTGAGAAAAAACAGCGTAATCTTGCGCCCGGCATGCACGGGTGGCGCAGAGGCAGAGCAAGCGAGTACGCTGTTCGGCTGCGTGAAAAACAGAAGGTGAAAAGATATTACGGGCTTCTGGAGCGGCAGTTTATGAGGTATTTCCACCAGGCCGAGCGAATAAGGGGCAATACCGGCGAGACGCTGCTGCAATTGCTGGAAAGACGTCTGGATAATGTTGTGTATAAATTGAATTTCGCGGCGTCACGCAAGGCGGCACGCCAGCTCATTACTCACGGCCATATTTGTGTGAACGGACGCAAGGTGAATGTCAGCGATTATACGACGAAAATCGGTGACAGAATAACCGTTAAAGGTTCTGAAAGAAGCCTCAAGAAAATAAAGGAGCAGTTGGAAACTAACCCGAATTTCACCACACAGAGCTGGTTGCAACTGGCCCGGGAAAAACCCGAAGCGACGATTGTGGCCTTGCCGGCTCGAGATGACGTTCAGATTCCCGTTGAGGAGCAGTTGGTTGTAGAATTCTGCTCGAGATGACGACAATACAATTTTCTGAATCGATAGATTTGCTACCGAGGATCCGACCAGGAGCTTATATAGGAGAGCTATATGCGAGTTACATGGCGTGGTTTGGAGTTGCCGACTCGTGTTGAACGAGACACGATGATATCGAGCGATAAGTATGGCCGATTTTTTATTGAGCCTTTCGAACGCGGTTTCGGCACCACTATTGGTAACAGCCTAAGACGCATTCTGCTTTCCTCTTTGGAGGGCAGTGCAGTAACATCCATAAAAATAGCCGGTGTCAACCATGAGTTCAGTTCGATAAGCGGGGTGATGGAGGACGTTACCGATGTCGTTTTAAATGTCAAGAGTCTTGTCATTCGGCTCCACGGCGAGGGGCCGAAAACCATGAGCATTTCGGCAAACAAGGCAGGTGTTATAACAGCAGCCGATATCGTTGCTGACCCGGCCATTGAAGTGATAAATAAAGATTTGGTATTGGCGACGTTGACGGAAAAAGTAAACTTTGAAATGGAAATGGTCGTCGAAAATGGTCGTGGTTATGTGCCGGCTTCGGAACGAATCGCTGCCGCAGACCGGTTCGACCAGGAAATTGGAAGAATCGTGCTCGACGCCGTATATTCACCGGTTACAAGGGTACGCTACACGACCGAAGACACACGTGTGGGCCAGCGCACCAATTACGACAAGCTGATTCTGGAAATTTGGACAAACGGAACAATCACGCCCGAAATGGCGCTGGTGGAAGCCGCAAAAATCTTGCGAAAGCACGTCAATCCGTTTGTACAGTATTTCGAGCTTGGAGAGGAGACCGTTGCTGCTTCTCAAATCGCTCAGGCAGAATCGGAGGAACAGGTAGTGGATGAGGAATTGGCCCAGAAGCTGAGTATGCCGGTTCAAGAGTTGGAGCTGTCGGTGAGAGCGAACAACTGTCTTGAGTCGGCAAAAACCGAAACGGTGGGCCAGTTGGTGAAAATGACAGAAGCTGATTTGCTAAAGATTCGCAGCTTCGGCAAGACTTCACTGCGGGAAATCAAGAGAAAGCTCGCCGATATCGGCTTGTCTTTAGGAATGACCGATGTATAAGTGTAAGAGGAGCTCCAACCTATGCGTCATCGAGTAGCAGGACGTCGGTTAAGCCGGACGAAGGGACATCGTCTGGCGATGCGGCGAAATCTGGTCGCTTCGCTCATCCAGCACGAAACGATTTCAACCACAATGGAAAAGGCCAAGGAGGTGAAACCGTTTGCCGAGAAGTTGATTACGCTGGCCAAGAAAGGTACGTTGGCAGCCAGACGTCGGGCCATTGCTCTGCTTGGAAACCGTGACATCATTGATTACGAAGACGAAGGAACCGTCAGGAAAGGCACGGTAATTGGAAAACTGTTCAGCGAACTTGGCCCCAGATACCTTGACAGACCGGGCGGCTATACAAGAATCATCCGGCTGTCTCTGAGAAGGCTGGGTGATAACGGCCAGCTTGTCCTGCTGCAACTCGTCGGCGCCGACGAGAGTTCGGAAAGCCAGGCCAAAACTACGGCCAAAAAACGCTCGCGCAAAAAGACAAAGGAAGCAGAGGAAGTGGGGGAGATTGCCGAAGAGCAGGAGACTGCTGAGACCGACAACAGTCTCGCCGCCGAGCATGCCACTGAAGCTCAGGAGGCCGCCGAATCCAAGAGCCGCAAAGACCAGGCCAGCCAAAAACGGTAGTCTTTGCTTTACAGGATAACCCTGCAATGAGTGTGGATGATTGTGTCTTTTGTAAGATGGTGGCCGGGCAGATTCCGGTTACCAAGATTTACGATGACCAACTCGTTCTTGCCTTCTTGGATATTGGTCCCATAAGCGATGGGCACACTCTGGTGATTCCGAAGCAGCACTATGAAAAACTACAGGATTGTCCGTCCGCGCTCTTGGGGCGGGTCTGTTCGCACCTCGGCAAAATCGCCGGGGCCGTAGTGGCGGCAATGAATTCTGACGGCTACAATCTATTGTGTAATAATGGCAGGGCGGCGGGACAGCTTATTGGGCATTTGCATTTTCATATAATACCTCGCAATGCCGGCGACGGCCTGTTCAGCCGCTGGCCTTGTTATGAATATCGGGCCGGAAAAATCGAGGCAGTTGCCGCCAAAATTCGTGAAAATTTGTAATTTTGTCCTGTTGATCTTGATAGGAGATACTTTTTGTAGTATATACAGGCTAATGACCGCGGGGTAGAGCAGTCTGGTAGCTCGTCGGGCCCATAACCCGGAGGTCGCAGGTTCGAATCCTGCCCCCGCTATTACTTGTAAATAAAGGACTTGCGTTAAATCGCGAGTCCTTTTTTTGTTGCCCAAAAAGGCAAATTGTACATCACTTTGTACATCACTTTTGCCGGGGCGGAAAAAAGGACTCCTAAAAACTGTACATCACTTATTTAGGAGTCAGAACAATGGCAAGTTTGGTAAAAAGAGGTGAAATCTTTTATGTGCAGTGGCGTGTTGGCCGAAAAATAAAACGTAGGAGTCTTCGCACGGATAGTCTGCAAATCGCAAAGGAGAAGCTGAGGCAATTTGAATCCGCTCAGGTTCGGGGCGACGAATTGCCTTTGCCAACACGAACCAAGGTGAGCGAGATCGTCACGCGGTATTCAGGACACATAAGGACCGTCAAGACAGCCAAAAGTGCTCAGACCGATGTTTACTATCTCAGGCTGTAGTGGTTCAGCGTGAATTGGACATTTTCCCTTTACGGTTAAGAGAGTACCTTGCCTTCGGCAAGGAGGTTTTTTTAGG
>Ga0209636_10000723_pt1 | contig 32824 bp, 32 predicted proteins | sample DeeMarSWOR152_54_FD_187464 | JGI IMG/M metagenome (GOLD analysis project Ga0209636, IMG submission 187464) | Marine sediment microbial communities from White Oak River estuary, North Carolina - WOR-1-52-54 (SPAdes) (version 2) | ecosystem: Environmental > Aquatic > Marine > Intertidal zone >...
TTCAACTTGTCGAAACACCTGAGGGCGAGACGGTATGCAAAGTGAATCAAGCGCTCTGCAAAGGCTGCGGCTGCTGCGCAGCGGCGTGCCCGAGCGGGGCGATAGAACAGAATGGCTTCAGGAGAGACCAGATGCTTTCAGCTGTTGATGCGGCAACGGTTTGGGGAGAGGAAAGTGGCTAAGGAATTCGAACCTAGAATAGTGGCATTTCTTTGCAACTGGTGCTCGTATGCCGGGGCAGACCTGGCCGGTGTCAGCAGGCTGCAGATGCCTCCCACGTTCAGGGTTATCCGTGTGATGTGTTCGAGCCGCGTCGACCCGATGTTTGTGGTAAAAGCGTTTCTCCAAGGTGCTGATGGCGTAATCATAGCCGGATGCCTCCCGGGAGATTGTCACTACTTGAAGGGAAATTACTACGCGCGCCGAAGATTTGCGGTTTTGAACAAGACCTTTGAGACTCTCGGGTTGGAGCCTGAGCGTCTCCGGCTTTCGTGGGTTTCGGCCTCTGATGGACCGCGCTATGCAGAGGTAGTCAAGGAGTTCACAGAGGAGATACGTAAATTGGGGCCTAGCCCGGCTCGAACGGAAGTGTTTATCTAAGAAAGACACTATGTTAAGTCGAAAAAACAGTCGATAGTTTAGAGCAATAAAATTGGCTATAGTGCCCATATTATTAAAAATTAAATAAGGAGAGAAAAAAGATGGCAAAGATGGCAATTACATGCAATGGTTCAGCTGCACCGAATATTTATCCGACCTGCATTCTCGGGTCTTCAGCAGTAGCATCGGGTGATGAGGTAATCCTATTCTTTACACCGGGCGGAGCACCGGTCCTGGTGAAAGGCGAGATGGAAAAGATGCAGGACATGAAAGGGTACCCGAATTTGATTGAGCTGTACAATGGTTTGGTGGAGCTCGGGGCCAAAATCTACGCGTGCGAGATTGCCCTTGAGGCAAAGGACTTGAAGAAGGAAGATTTCAGGGAGGGCGTTGAGATTATCGGGGCAACAACGTTCGTCAACGAGATTAAGGATGCGACAATTACGTTCTCGTTTTAGAGATTAACAAAGAAAAATAAAAGGAGGAAGGAATAATGGCTAATTATACGTTGGATACCTTGGGACTGAAATGCCCACAGCCGGTTCTGAAGGTGGCAGTGAAGGCAAAGGAATTGCAGCCAGGAGACATGTTAGAGGTGATGGCCGACTGTGAGTCTTTTCCCAAAGATATTGAGGCCTGGTGCCAGAAGACGGGAAAGACGCTGCTTTTCTGTAATACCGAAGGTGACAAACATACGGCACAGATTCAATTCTAGTTTTCAATGATTGGTAGTTAATGGCTAACGGGAACCCGACTCAGAGTTCCCTTTGTCTACTTCCATCAGCTCGTCAGAGTGGAGGTTGCCTTGCCGGAAGAACAAGAAAAGAAAGAAAAGATGAACGAGGAATTTGAGCCGCGTATAGTTGCTTTTTTGTGCAACTGGTGTTCATATGCCGGTGCGGATGTGGCGGGTTCGAGCAAGCTCGAGATGCCGCCAACAGTAACACCCGTGAAGGTGATGTGTTCGAGCCGGGTTGATCCGGTAATGGTGATAACAGCTTTTCTGCGAGGGGCCGACGGCGTGCTGATTGCCGGGTGTCATCCCGGAGATTGTCACTACGACAAAGGCAACTATTACGCACGAAGGCGATTTGCTGTTTTAAGAAATATTTTCGATACTCTCGAGCTAGAAGGTGAGCGGCTGAGACTTTCCTGGGTTTCCGCATCAGAAGGACCGCGCTACGCGGAGGTTGTGCGGGACTTTTCCAAAAAGATCAAACAATTGGGACCAAACCCTGTAAAGCAGAAGAAATAAAACACATTTTGGTGCTGGAGGAGGACTATGACTGAGAAAAAACAAAAGGCAAAGGATCAGGTTCTGGTAGTCGGCGCAGGCATGGCCGGCATTGAGGCCAGTCTTACCCTGGCTGCTGCCGACAAGAAGGTCTACCTCGTAGAGAAGGAACCGCTGTTCGGCGGAAAGGTTATTAAGTTTGAAGAAGTCTTTGCCAACATGGAGTGCTCCACATGTATGGCAGCGCCCAAACAACAGGAAGTGCTTCAGAATGAGAAGATCGAATTGCTAACGCTTAGCAAAGTAAAGGAAATTCAAGGAGAAGCGGGTAATTTTACGGTAAAGATCGAGAAAAAGGCAAGATACGTGAGCCTCGAGGACTGCATAGGCTGTAACGAGTGTTTTGAACCGTGTCCGGTAAGTCTGCCCAATGGGTTTGAGGAGAATCTGGGTGAGAGAAAGGCTATATATATTCCCTGTCCTGGTGCGTTGCCGAATGCTCCGTCAATAGACACCGAAAATTGCCTGCGGTTCACGAAAGGAAAAGATTGCCAGTTGTGCAAGGAAGCTTGCATGTTCGATGCAATCGATTTCGACCAGAAGGATGAAGAGGTGAAACTCAATGTGGGAGCGATAATTGTAGCTACCGGGTTTGATCTTATGGATCCAAAACAGATTTCCGATTTTGGTTACGACGGCGAGGCGAACGTGTATACCGCACTTGAGATAGAAAGGCTGTATGCGTCGAACGGGCCGACCGAGGGAAAGATCACTTTAAGAAACGGTAAAGAACCGGCATCCGCGGCAATGATTCACTGTGTGGGACGCAAAAAGGTAGGCTACTGTTCCGCTGTATGCTGTATGTACAATTTCAAGTTTATTCATTATTTGAAGGAAAAACTGCCGGAGATAACACTGTATGACTTCTACAGCGATCTTTGTATGCCGGGCAAGAGCTACCAGCCGTTTTATGAGCATTTGAAGGATAAAGCGGAGTCGATTCGGTTCCAGGACCTGAAGATAGCACATCAGAACGGTCAGGTGCGGCTCAACTATAAATCTTTAAAGGACCGAGATGAAAAGCTGGACGTGGATATGGCAATTCTTGCTCCTGCCGTGGTGCCCGCGGAAGGGGCATCGGAATTGGCCAGGATACTTGGCATTGAACAAGCTGAAAACGGTTTCTTCGGTTTTCAATCGAGTGACCGTTCACCGGGGGAGAGCGGCCGTGAGGGAATTTATCTTGCGGGTTGTGTTCTCGGGCCCGAAGACATTGGCAAAGCAATCGCCCAGGCCGATGCAGCCGCAGGGAAAGTACTTGCGTTACTTGGTTAAGCGAAGAGGCGTTTAATGGAGAAGAGGCATATAATGGACAGGAAAATAGGCGTTTATGTCTGTGAATGCGGGCCTAATATAGCAGATGCTCTGGATATAGACAGGGTTATCGAAGCTGTCTCGGGCATGGAGAATGTTGCTGTTGTCGAGAGGTATAAACTCATGTGTTCCCCGGACGGGAAGAAATATCTTGCCGAACAAATAAAAGAACACGGACTGACGCATCTGGTGGTTGGAGCGTGTTCACCGAAACAGCATGAGGCTACTTTTATGGCCGTATGTGAGGAAGGCGGGATGAATCCTTTCCTGATGCAGATGGCCAATCTTCGGGAGCAGATCGCCTGGATAACGCCCGACAAAGAAAAAGCTACCGAGCGGGCGATCAGGCACATGAAAGCGGCTATCCGCCGTGTCCGGTATCACGCGCAGTTGGAGAAGAAAGAAATTGAGTGTAATCCGGATGTGCTGGTCATAGGCGGAGGTATAGCCGGAATGTCGGCGGCCCTGCTGCTGAGCAGTCCGGATCGAAAAGTGTTTCTGGTTGAAAAAAACGAAGAACTCGGAGGAATGGTTTCAAGATGCGAGAAGCTCTTTCCGGATATGGTTAAAGGCAGGGAGATTACAGAAAGCCGCGTCAAGAGCTTGGAAGAAGACGAAAATATCGAGGTGCTGACGGGTACAGCCGTGGAGAACATCCTTGGCTTTTTCGGGAACTTTGTGGTTACTGTCCGCGAAAAAGAGTCCGAACCCCGGGAGTTCAAGGTGGGGGCTGTCGTGGTGGCCACAGGTGCGGACCTTTTCGATCCCGGAGCCCTGGCGGAATACGGCTATGGGAAGATAAAAAATGTTGTTACGGCCTCCGAGCTTGAAGAAATGAATCTGAAAGGAAAAATTGCGCTCGAGGACGGAAAAGAACCAAAAAGCGTTGGGATTATTCATTGCGTTGGTCGAAAAGAGAAGGGGTACTGCTCTGAAGTATGCTGCAGAGTCGGCATCAAGATATCCCGTTATCTGAAAGAAAAAATTCCGGGCGCTTCGGTAACGCAGTTTTATCAGGATCTCTGTATCCCGGGCTCCGTGGCGCAGGCATTCTACGAGGAAACGCGGAATGCAGGAGTGGAGTTTGTTTGTACCGAAGCGGTCAAATTGTCGGAGTCCGATAAAAAAATCCAAATAGATCACGATGGTAAACTTGCTACCGTAGACATGGTGGTCCTTCTGCCCGCGATAGAAGCAGCAGAAAGTACTTCGGAGATTTCCGAAATGTTGGGTGTAAAAAAGGGAAAGGGAGAATTTCTTACGGAAGAACACGAGAAAATAGGCCCGGTCACCACAACCGTCGAAGGGGTGTTCCTGGCCGGGACTGTTTCAGGGCCCAAAACCGTGCGGGATACTGTCTCGCAGTCAGAAGCGGCAGCGGGGAAAATACTTTCGTCGTTGGTTCCGGGTCGGAAACTGGAAACAGAAGCCAGGACTTCGAAAATATCCGAAAGTTTGTGTACGGGCTGCCGGACCTGTCTGACGGTATGCTGTTACAGCGCAATCGAGTATGATGAATCGAGAGGAATTTGTACAGTTAACGAGGTGCTCTGCAAAGGATGCGGGAATTGTGCGGCCGCATGTCCCTCTGGGGCGGCAACACATCAGCAATTTACCCAGATTCAAATTCACAGAGAAATGATGGAAGTACTGCGATGAAAGAAGGGTATGTAATCAAGGCGACTGAAGGGGCGAGCAAAGCTGTAGCCGAGCTTTTGAAGAGCTTGCTGGAGAAGAACATCTTTGAGGCTGTTCTTGTGCCCGTCCGCACAAACGAGGGATACAACTACGTTTTGACGGAAAACACCGACCTTCTGAACAAGGCCGAGATAATGCCCCCGGTGATGTCTGTTCAGGGCGGCAAAGTGCTGCAGGCCCTGACAAGGCACGGGAAAAGCGGGAAAATCGCCGCAGTGATGCGGATGTGCGAAATCCGAGCTGCCGTAGAGCTTTCCAAGTTGGAACAGACGGATTTGGAGAACGTTTTTTTCATCAGTGTGGATTGTAACGGCGTAATCCCCCTCTCCGATTACCTGGAGGATCCGTCCAACGCAGGCAAGAAGTTCCGGCCTCTTTGCAAAATATGTACTTCCTTCAGCGTTGTTGGAGATGAAGAGGTCGAGGCTGTTGATATACACGCTGCAACCATGGGTGTGGATAAAGGACAAGTGTTGCTTATCCCCATGAGCCCGGACGGAGAAGAAACGCTGGAGAAACTGGGCATTGACGAAAAGCAGGATACTGGAAACTGGGTGAAGGAAATAGAGAAACTGCGAAAGCAGCGTATAGCCGCCAGGGAAAAGGCTCTGGCAGAAATAAAGGAAACGGTAAAGACGCTGAACGGTTTGTTGGAGGTATTCAGCCGGTGTATAGAATGTCACAACTGCCGCAGTGTATGCCCGATCTGCTATTGCCGGCTCTGCTTTTCTGATAAGGAAACTTTCCGGGAAACAGGCGGGGAATATCTTGATCGTGCCCAGGCCCAAGGAGTGATGAAATGTACGGATGAGCTTCTGCAATTCCATTTGGGCCGGATGTCGCACATGAGCTTATCGTGCGTATCCTGCGGAATGTGTGAAGATGCATGCCCGGTGGACATACCGGTAGGACAAATATTCAGCGTTGTGGCTGAACAATCGCAGGCGATATTTGACTATGTGCCAGGTAAGAGTTCCGATGAGGCACAGCCGCTCAGGACATTCGAACTGGATGAATTGACGGAAGTAGAAGACAAATAAACAGGCTGTGACCGGCCGCGAGTACTTGGAGACTTGGAATGACAAAGATGTTGAAAATAGATAAAACGGTTTCAGACGGGACCAGAGATTTTCTGCGCTTTCTTCTGGAAAGCAAGAAAGTACGAGGCGTGGCAGTACTGACAAAAGAAGGGAAATCCGGCTGCGTCAGCTACAGCCTGATCACTGATCCGGAGAAGATGGCGGAGGCAGTCCCTTTTTACCCGGTCATGCCGCAAAACGCCGGCAAGTGTCTCTCTCTCCTCACGTCCAAGGCACCGTTCGATGAGCCTGTTGCGGTAGTCTTGCGTCCATGCGAGCAGCGAGCGTTCGTGGAGCTTGTAAAGCGTCAGCAGGGCAGTTTGGACAATGTCATAACAATCAGTTCGGTTTGTGCGGGAGTTTATCCTTTGAAAACAATTGTTCGTGAGAATGAGGATAAGCTGTTGAAGGATTACTGGTCGGTGGTAGCTGATGGAAAACTGCCTGAGGGAATCCGCGACGCGTGTTCGTGCTGTGAGCATTTTGTTCCGATCGGAGCCGATATTGTCATACCAATAGCAGGCGAGCAGCATACAGGGAAAGAATGCAAATTGTTCGCGAATACCGAAAAGGGCGCTGAGCTGCTGAAAGAGATGGATGGGAAAACAAAGGAATCAGAACTGGAAACAAAAGGCACGGAGACTATCCGGCAGTTGCGGCAGAAAAACGAAGAAAAGATGCTGCCTGATCTGGAAAAAAGGTTGTCGGGATTGGATGGGCTGGTGGAAATGTTCAGTACATGTATCGGCTGTCACGGATGTCGGTCGGTCTGCCCGATTTGTTACTGCCGCTTGTGTGAATTTGATTCTCCCCGTAGCGAATACGGGGCGGAAAAATATGAAACCGAGCTTCGGAAGAGGGGAGGCGTAAGAATACCCCCGGGCTCCATAGCCTTTCAGATAGGCCGGATGATCCATATAGGCCTTTCCTGTGTAGCATGCGGGATGTGCAGTGACGTATGTCCTGTCGATATTCCAGTTGCGAATATTTTCAGGAAAACAGGAAAGGCGGTACAGGATGCGTTCGAATACATACCTGGAAAAGACATTGAGGATAAAATCCCTGTTACGACATTTGAAGAAGATGAATTGGCAAGTGTAGAGGATTAAGAGGGTTGTGCATATTGTGTTGAACCTTGTCCTTATCAGGCAATTACATTAATCCAGTATATGAGAGAAGGTACAGTGAAAAAGACGGTTGAGGTAGATGAAACCGCCTGCAAGGGTTGCGGGGTTTGTATGGCAACCTTTCCCAAGAAAGTAATATTTGTGAGAGGTTTTAAGCTGGAACAAATCGGAGCATAGGTCAGTTCTGCTTGCCTGATTTGTCCAGTCCTTATGGGTTTTCTTACCTAACTAAAAAAAGACTAAAAAAAGGGGACAGGCTACTTTTTTAAATATGTGGGTTTGATAAATCAAACCCCTACGAAATTTATGAAAAAGTAGCCTGTCCCTTTTTTTTACTTTGTCCAGGCATAACCCAGCTTGATGAAGAATGTCCTGTCTGTCTGAGCTATGTCGATCCCCGTCTCGCCGAAATAATTGTCCGAATAGCCGAGGAAGAGTACGGTCTGAGGGTTGAGCTTGTAAGAGAACAAAATTTGCGTGAACACAGTTTGCGTCTTCCTTGGAACAGGATTGATATAAAGCTCCGGTGTCCGTGCCAAATTCAGGTACTGGACAATGCCTCTGACAAACATTCGCAAATTGAAATTATACACCAACTTTAGCTGGCTGAGGTTCGCCTCGAAGATCTCGTCGCCTCTTAAAGTGAACCGCTGAAAATCGTGTTGAAAATTAATATTGATATTTCTTCCTAAAATGACCTCTGCCGACGGGATCACATTCAAAGCAGAGGCTTTCCGGGCGTTACTGTAATCTATAACATCGCCAAACCATCCCCTAAGATTGAACTTGATACCTCCTGCTGGCTTTATTTCCGTGTAGAATGACAGCTGGTCTTTATCGTAGGCTTCCTGTAAAAACCGTTCCTTTTCTCTGAAGTAAGTTGTCTGAAACACACTCTGAAGGGGTCCAAAATAGGCCGTTTGCAGGGCCATGGTGCTGTCAGTGAGGTTTCCGTCGTGGTCATAAGTGACATTGCCGAAGGCACTAAACGTAATCTGCGTGAACCAGTCCCCTCTCTTTCCCCAGATAAGCCGGGTGATTTCGGCGCCCGCGCTTCTTATATCCACGCGGGGGACAAAGCCGTAGTCGGCACGAAAAGTAGGATTGCGGTCATCGTAGGAAAGACCGTACACCCAGCTTCGTCCCAGGTGATTGAAAGAGGCCATAAAGGCGTCTCCGCCAAAATCCCCTGAAGGCTGACCAAATGCTGATGAGGTTGTGTCGGAGTAATCCGTCTCTGAGTGGAGATACTGGAAGCGCAATTCTTTAGTCCTGGAAAGGCGCAGAAACCCGTCCACACCGGCCACATGGTTGTAATAATCATCGGCCGTACGGCCTGTGTAAAGAAGACCGATGGTCGAGTTCCTCCCTACATCCCGGCGGTAGCGGAACACGCCGCTTGTCACATCCTGGTCAATGGAGGTTGACGCAGAGCCTTGGTTAGAAGGAAAGATTAGATTATTAATTCTGTCATAGGCCCCAAAAATCCCGATGGCGCTCTTGCCCAACTTGCCGGTCAACTTCAGGCCTCCCTCAGGGTCGGCTACTGTGCGGGTGAACACAGCTTCAACAGGAGTCAGAAAAAAGTCAGCTCCTTCAAGAAAAAAGGGCCTCTTTTCAGGGTAATAGAGAGTAAACCTGGTGTTAACATCGAGTTGGGCCACGTCCGCCTCGACCTGGGAGAAATCGGGATTGGCAGTGGCGTTAAGGATCAGGTTGGGTGTTATTCCCCAGCGGAATGTAACTCCAGGGTCAAACTTCTCACTACCTGCGGCCAAAGGTCCGGCTGGAAAGTCTTCTCTTTTATCGGTTCGGGTGGCTGTTAAGGTCGGGTCAATCTCAATGTTCAATCCGGTGGTCATTCCCTGAAGACCGGTGATTTTATTTTGTTGACAGAGAATACAGCCGATGTCCCTTCTCCGCGGGTGCGAGCTCATCCGGTGCCTAACGCTGCGGGGATAGGAGCGCTCAGCGCCGAAACCCCAGATCTGAACTTCTGAACTTTTGGAGAACCGGAGCTGGCTGAAGGGAATTGCAATCTCTACAGCGTATCCCAAATTGCTGATCTTTCCTTTCGACTTCCAGATCGCGTCCCAGGAAAAATCTTCGTATCCTTCCGACTCGCTGAAGTTGGCATCAGCCTGAACACCCAGCGGATTAACCCTGAACTGGAATGCTCTCCTCTCATCGTTGAAAGTGTCGACCATGATGACCACATGGTCGTCCTGGATGAGAGTATCGGTGGAGTCGCGGTCCATCAGGTGGGCACGGATTTTTTTCGGCTCTGGGTCGTGACAGCGAAATCCGACGTAAAAATATTTCTTATCGAAGGTCACCAGGCAATCTGTATCAACTGGTGAGGGGATGTTATCTCCGGGAAGCCACTCGTAGGGAAGCTTGATGACCGCAGCGTTGGCCCAGGCCTGTTCATCCAGCACGCCATCGACCTTGATAGGCGAAGTTGCAGGCGTGACTTTAAAATGTTGAGCAGATGGTTCTTGCTTGTCCTTTTCCTGGTTCGACTTGAAAAGCGGGGAGCCAAAAAGGGCTGTAGTCAGAACCAGGATCATCAAAACAAGGGTTTTTATCCGGAAAAATCGATGTTGTAACATTTTTATTTTCTCCTTGTTATAGAATGCAAAATCCGGCCATGTGCCTGTCCTTGGACTTTCTACCAAGTATCCATTAAGAACTCAAAAACTTTTAAGCCTGCAATATATGTGCCATATTTATCCATCTCTTCCCTTGACAGATGACTCCCAAATTTTTTAAGAGAAGATATGATCCAACTATCCTCGCTACCCCTCAAATTCAGGGATTTTCAGCCTGGCATGGCCCACTGGTCAATTTTTGAACTGGGTGCAGCGTGTCTGCCTTATCTGCTGGTAACATATACGAGAAATAGGAAAAAAAGGTTATAAGCGTCAAATTTTCTTATGATTTGCAGGAAAGATTTTACAAGATAAGATAAAGGATTAAAAGCACCTGCTCAGCTTAGCCCCCCGCTCATCAAAGCCCGAGGGATGAGGGATTCCAGTTCATAGACCTTTGGAATCATCTCCACCCGGCCTTCGCTTGGTATGAAGTTGAATTAATAAAAGAGGGCAAACAACTTCAAATAACTCAACTGGAGATGCCCGGCTTACTGTCAAAAATTTATACACAAAAATTAGTTTTTGTATATAATAATAGAAGGAGAAATTGTCTTGAAAAAGGAAGATGAAATCACAAAAGAATTCTTAGAAAATGTCTTGGAAAGCATGGATGGGGGGGTCTTTACTACTGACAAAAATGCCAAGATTACCTTATTTAATCGTTCTGCTGAGGAGATTACCGGTTTCAAGAGAGAGGAAGTAATGAATAAGGAATGTTGTCATATTCTTAAGAGTGATCTCTGTAGTGAAGTATGTCCTTTAAAAGAAGTCTTAGAAACCGGAAAACCGGTTTTCAATTATGAGATTATGGTCGCCACTAAAGATGGGAATAAAGTTCCCGTAAACATCACGACTTCGCCATTACGGTCCAGTAATAATGAGATAATCGGCGCTGTAGAAAACTTCAGGGATTTGACCAAACATAAAGGATTATGGGGAAAGTTGCGGGAGGAAAGAAATAAAGCACATCAGTACCTCGACATAGCGGGAGTAATAATCGTAGCTATTAATGACAAGGGAGTAGTTACTCTTATCAACAAAAAAGGGTGCGATGTTTTAGGATACAAAGAAGAAGAAATTATTGGCAAAAACTGGTTTGATTTATGCGTCCCGGAAAGTGCGAGGGAGGAAAGAAAAGATAATTTTAAAGAAGTGATGGCTGGAAAAATAGAGGAAGCTGAAAACTATGAAAACCTAATTTTGACCAAATCCGATGAGGAAAGGATGATCGCCTGGCACAATGCCACCCTAACTGATGAGATGGGCCGTATCATTGGCACTCTTAGTTCAGGAGAAGATATTACCCTGCGCAAGCAAACCGAGGAAGAGATGATCAAATCTGAAAAGTTAGTCTCCTTAGGTCAGTTAGCCGCTAGCGTCGCTCACGAAGTGAATAATCCGTTATCCGGTATTATGGTCTATGTAAAACTTTTACTCAAGAAGCATAAAGAGAGAAAAATACAGACTGAAAACACAGAAAAGCAGCTTTTAAAGATAGAAAAAGAACTTGAGAGGACTACCCGGATAATTAGAAATCTTCTCGATTTCGCACGCCAATCTGAACCAAACATAAGGCCAGTCGATATAAATAAAGTATTGGAGGCAGCCTTGTTATTGGTCGGACATCAAATTGACCTTGAAAATATAAAGCTTGAGAAGAAATCAGATGCGCACCTTCCTCTTGTTCTTGCGGACTTTGACAAAATACAGCAGGTATTGATAAATATCATCATGAATGCGATCCAGGCGATGCCTGAAGGCGGTAACTTAACAATCACCACATCAGTTGCTAAAGGCATTAAAATCAATGGGTTATTCAAGGATACCGTAAGAATAGATATCAGGGATACCGGAGTTGGTATTACCAAAGAAAACCAGAGAAAACTTTTCACGCCTTTTTTTACTACTAAAGAAAAAGGCAAAGGTGTGGGACTGGGTCTCCCAGTCGTTCATGGGATTATTGAACAGCATAAGGGAAAGATAGAAGTAAACAGTGAGCCAGACATAGGAACAACTTTTACCATATATCTGGAGGTTATGGATGAGAAAAAGGTCAAAAATACTGGTCGTTGACGATGAAGATATAGTTAGAGAATCACTCCGTGACTGGCTGGACAGTGTTGGTTATAAAGTGGAAATTGCCGAATCTGGAGAGAAAGCGCTGCGGATAATCAAGCAGAAGAAGATAAAAATTATGATTGCCGACCTAATCATGCCCGGCATAAACGGTATCGAGCTAATGAAGAAAGCGAGAGAAATAGTCCCTACAATCTCAACGGTCATTATCACGGCTCATGGAACAATTAAAACAGCAATAACCGCGATAAAGGAAGGCGCTTACGATTACGTTGAAAAGCCGTTCTGCCCGGAAAAAGTTGAACTTCTCATAAAAAACTTAGTGGAACACCAGGACCTGGTTGAGGAAAACATCTCGCTTCGGCGCAAGATCGAGGATAGATTCCACTTTGAGGGTATCATCGCAAAAAGCCCTAAGATGTTGAAGATAATCGAACTTATTAAAACGGTAGCCCCGACCAATGCAACGGTAATAATTATCGGAAAAACTGGCACAGGCAAGGAAGTTATCGCCCGGGCCATTCATCATCAAAGTCCGCGTCGAAACAAACCTTTCATTGCCACAAGTTGCGCAGCCCTTCCAGAAAGCTTGCTGGAAAGTGAGCTTTTCGGTCATGAAAAAGGTGCGTTTACAGGAGCTGTGGAGAGAAAAAAAGGCAAGTTCGAGGCAGGAGACAAAGGCACTTTATTTCTTGATGAGATAGGCGAAATAAACGCCAATACACAAATCCATCTCCTTAGAGCGCTTGAAGAAAAAAAGATTACCAGAGTTGGTGGTAATGAAGAGATTAATGTTGATGTACGTCTCATTGCTGCTACAAACAGGAATTTGAAAACTATGGTTACGCAGGGGAAATTCAGAGAAGACCTGTATTACAGATTGAATGTAGTAACTGTAGAGCTCCCTCAACTTAAGGACAGAATGGAGGATATCCTCCCCTTGGGTGAGCATTTCTTAAAAAAGTATGCTGAAGAAAACAATAAAAGTATTAAGAATTTTTCTGATGATGTGGTTAAATTTATGCTGAATTACTCATGGCCCGGTAATGTTAGGGAGTTAGAAAACATGATAGAACGCGGTGTTATTCTATCGAAAAATACTGCAATCACTCTGGATGAATTTCCACAAGACATTATTCATCCAGCTCCTGGAGAAGGAAAAACCGTTGAGGCTGTGACGAGAAATCATATTATTAGTGTGCTTGAGGAAACAAAAGGCAACATCTCAAAGGCGGCCGAGATACTCGGCATTCGGCGGATGACTCTTTATAATAAGCTAAAAAAATATAACTATACTGTCAATAAATCAGACATATAATGTCTATATAATTGACACCTCCTTACTTTTTGACTGTCTTTTAATAATCCTGCTTTTCAATGTAAATAATTTATTTTTATAGGCTTAGCACAGTTCTCAAAATAATATTCGAATTAAGCCTATTTGGCACACTACTTGCTATATAAACATAATGAAATGACCGATTCCAAAAGGATAGTTGCTTTCGTTCAAGCAGTCCTCGTGGAAATAGGTTAAAAAAATGATTGGAGGTTAGCCATGGAAAAAGAAAATATGTTGGTTGTAGAAGATGAGGATATTATGCGGGAGGCGTTGTCCGATTACTTTTCAGACGTGGGTCATAAGGTCGATACTGCCAATGATGGTGATAAGGCATTGGAAAGTTTGAATTTAAAAGATTACAACGTCATGATAGTCGATCTTAAGTTACCAGGTCGCGATGGGCTTTCGGTCCTGAAAGAAATTAGAGCGAAGAATCCGAAAGCCAAGGTTATTATCATCACGGCTTATCCCTCGATTGAAACTGCCAAGGAGGCTATACGTGGTGGTGCTACTGATTATTTGCCGAAGCCTTTTGAACTGGACTATCTTGAAACCATAATCAGGCAATCTTACGAGATTGAAGAGATCCCTGTTACGCCTGTTGAAGAACCAGTAGTTGAAGAACCTGTCGTTGAAGAGGAAATTGTTACACCGTGTATCTGGATGCAGGCAGGCATAGCCAAGAAACGGATGTGTACGCTCGGTTATCAATGTAATACTGCATGTGATTTTCATGCAGCGATGATGAAAAAGGAGAAATTTAGAGATGATCCGAGGATTCAACCTTTCCTCGACAAACTATCCTCTCAATTAGGAAGAAAACAGTGCAGATACGTCATGAGTGGAAAGGTCTCTCTGCGATCCTGCGATAGACTTTACCGCTGCGAGAGCTGCGAATATCATCAAACAATCGAGGATGAAGTAGACCGTCAGCTTGCCATTAGGGACGCGCGCCAGAAGATGATGCGCGCTAAGAAAACCGACAAAGTGGCAACGATGCATAATTCTGTCCGCAAAGACCACTAAATCTGATTCATTAGCAAAAAATTAGCAAAAAGGGGAGAGGCTACTTTTTCATAAATTTTGTAGGGGCTTGATTTATCAAGCCCACCTTATTTGCAGGATTTTGATTTATAGAACCCACTTATGCAAAAAACTAGCCTGTCCCCTTTTTTGATTTTGTATTTATTTTTTGTCTTTTTTTAAATCTTCCCTGATCATTCTTATTCCAGCAGGGGAATTTACCGGCGTATCCTTTAGTTTTGCTCTTATTTTTCTGGTGTCTAAACTGTACTTGTGATTATTCTTTTTATGCACATAGATTAAATCTATTTCAGGATTTCCCATAACGATAGTGATGATCGTTTGACCTATATCACCCAAAGGTTTCCGGTCAATATGGCTGTACTGGAAATCAGCTTTGATCTTGGTCCCTTCTCCTTTTTTAGATTGTATGGAAAAGTGACCGTTCGCTGCTTTAGCAGATTCTCGCAAAAGAGGCAATCCAAAACCAAATCGGCGAACAGTTCTAGAAGTGTAAAAGGGATCAAGCGCCTTTTGTTGAGTTTCTTTGTCCATGCCTGCACCATTGTCGATGACTTCGACTGAAAGCAAGTCCTTCTTTTTATCTTCTTTTATCCTTATTTCAATCTTATCCGCTCTGGCTGCCACAGAATTTTCGGCGATATCTAAAATGTGTAAAGAAAGATCTTCCATTTCATCCAGACCTTACTGAATCAATTTTCTCCCGTCTTCATTTTTAAAGGCTTTTTTTATTTCGGCCACGGTGCCGCATTTGAGCAGGAAAGATGTAAAGCTTTTTCCTATATCATCGGGATAGTGTGCATCAGAAGAGCAGATGATCGGATAATTATTTGTGTATCTTTTCTTTGCTTCTTCGAAGGTGATTGCAGGAGAAATTTCTAAAGCATCCAGTTCCAAATTATCTGGGATGAATCCCAGTTGGCTGATGATGCTAAAGGATTCTCGATCTATATGGGAGGCGATGGCTATTCCGTTGAGAGCGTGAATGGTTTGAATAATTTTTTCAAGAGGAATAGTTGTCGCTCCGATCAAGAGTTTATTATTAAGACCCAGCACTTCCTCTTTTTCATTCACGATGACTTGCATCCCAAAGGCTTCTTCGTCATTTTCCCCAGGCAAATTTTCGTAGACATGCTCCTGGAGTTTTAGAGCGTTTTCTATCTCGTCAAAAAGGGCTAAGACATGGACTTCCTCTTGAGAAGTCACTTCCATGCCAGGTAAGACATTAATATTCATCTTCTTGGCAGCATTCATTACGGCCAGAGAATTTTCTGATGAATTATGATCACAGATGCCTATGATATCTATTTCTTTTTTCTTGGCTGCTGTGAGTATTCTCCTTGGAGACATGTCCAGTTCCGTGCAGGGAGAAAGGCAGGTGTGGATATGCAAATCCGCTTTGAAAGGTCTGAGCATGAATTAATCTTATTGGCTTATCAATTCATACAATTTGCCTGAAACTTCATAGGCTATTTGCTCACTGCAAAGAAGAGGCACGTTTTCTTCCTGTGCTTTTTGAAGCGTGTCTTCATCAGGCTCACGGTTATTGACGATGATTATCCCAGACAGGTCTTTCAATTTGGCCACAGCGATAATATTCTGATGGGTCTGCAGAGTAATCCAGAGGTTACCCTCCTTACTGTTGGCAATCACATCGCTGAGCAGGTCGCTTGTGTATCCGCCTGTAACCTCCACATCTAACTTGCCTTGGCCTGTTAAAGTTTTTAACTGTAATTTTTCGATGATTTCTTTAAGTTTCATTTTATTGTCTTTCCTTTTTTGCTTCTTTTTTGGGGCTAGACTTGGTTTGGCTTCGGAAAGAATATTTATTAAACAAATCTGAAAAATCCTGGGAGGACTCTTTAAATCTTTGGGGCAGATTGAAAATACAGTCGGTGAGCTTTGCTTCTCCTTTAACGACATCTTCAGCAAAAGTCAAACACGTGGGGGCACCGCATGCCCCACAGTCAATTTTGGGCAGTGATTCGTAGATATCCTCTTTTTCTTTTCTTTTCTTTATGGCTTTGGCTAAGTCCTTATCGAGAGGTTTGAGGGGGCGAGGTTCAAATTTTCCTTTGATAAAAAAGTATTTCTGGCCGTAAAGCTTCCGGACCTCCCTGATGTCTGGACAAGCTTTTATTTGTTCGTACTCTAAGGTTTCAATCAATTTAAGGATTTTGTTGTAAGAAATATACACGTTTTCTACTGTTAGAGAGCCTCCCACGCATCCCTGGGTGCACGAATAAGCTTCGATAAAATCAATGTTTCTCAATTTTCCCCTTTCAATATCGTCAAAAACTTTTAAGATTTCAGTTATTCCCGAAACAGCCAGGGAGTTTTTTAACCTCAGGGTTCGGCATATACCGCCAACCATGGCCCATCCTATCCCAAGAATACAGATGTTTTCCAGCGCTTTCCTGTAACTGCCCTTTTCGATACCTTCCATAGCGGAGAGGAGAAGTCCGTAAATATCTGAGATGGAAATGGCTCCATCTAAAAAAGATTGCCCTTTTTCTGCAGGTTGTTTTATAGAGATCATTTTTACAGGGCATGGTGTGAGATAAAAAGTGCCGATTTCTTTTTCTTTAAGCCCCAGTTGCTTTGATTTTTTCTTTTTAATTTCACGGGCGGCCAATTCTCTTGGAAGTTCAATAGGAATTATTTGGTCGATGAGGGCTGGATATTTGACTTGGATCAAACGCACTACAGTCGGACAAGCATTGGAGATGAGCGGTTTTGGCCCCCTGTATTCTCGGAGATATTCCTGAATGGCGAAGCTGACTTCTCCGCAGGTAAATGCCAGGTCAAAAGCATCATCGAAGCCCAGATTTTTTATCCCGGTGAGGATTTTTTCTGGTAAAATTTCTCTTCCGAATTGAGCATAGAGAGCAGGAGAGGGTATGGCGACTGTATGGCGGAACTTTGTGAGCTCTCCAAAGGGATCTGTTAAAGGGACGATGGCACCATGAGGACAAGCTGTGATACATTCTCCACAATCGATGCATTTCTCTTGGATTAGCGAGGCCTTTCCATTTCTGATTCTGATGGCTTGAGTGGGACACACCCGCAAACATTTCATCCGACCATTACATTTTTCTGTATCAATCCAGATGGAATGAAAGTATTGATTCATTTTTCTTCTGTTTTATCCAAACAAATTGTTATGTCTATTGAGGTTCCTTTGCCAGGGATTGAGGAAATCTTGAATTTATCAGCATTTTTTTTAATATTGGGAAGTCCCATGCCTGCGCCAAATCCCATCTCTCGCATTTCATCAGTGGCGGTCGAAAAACCTTCCTTCATAGCCAAATCTACATTCTCAATCCCAGCCCCTTCGTCCTCGAGCTTAAGATGAAGTTTCTTAGGAGTAACGTTTAGAGTGAGAAGACCTCTGTGAGCATACATAACGACATTCATTTCTGCCTCATAGCTGGCGATGGCTGCGCGGACGATGATCGAAGAATCGATGCCGATTTCCTGGAGAATTTCTTTGATACTCGTGGATGTCCTTCCTGCATTGCTGAAGTCACCGCCAGTGATTTCGAAGTGATGAGATAATTCATTCTCTTCGCTCATCATCATTTTTTAGGCGGGAGGCCGCTTACACCCGGAAGCCCATGACTGAAAAGAAGGCCACAAGCTGTGTACATCATGTACTTGGTTGATAGAAGAGGAATTCCTTTTTCCCTGGCCAGCTTGATTCCCGTATTATCTGGCTTTTTGCCCCGGACATACACAATGGCTTTGGCATCGATTATATTTGCTGTCCTGACCGACTGAGCGTTGGATAAACCAGTCAGAAGGAGGATTCCTGGTTTGCCAAAGGCTAAGACATCACTCATGAGGTCAGATCCTCCAGCAAATGTGATTTCTACGTCAAGACAATCATCTCCATAGATGATCTCAGCCTGGAGCAGCTCCTTGATTTCTTTTAAAGTCATTTTAGTTTTCTTTGGCGTTTCTTTTAAATGCGTTCGTGACATCGGTTATTTTGATGTTGACCGACATCATATTCGCCCCTGCTTTGGATTCCCTGTATCTTTTTTTTTAGGAATTCATATGGTAACTGTTCAGGTATCCAGAAGTCAAGATTATCAGAAGGATTCTTCCGCAATCCTTTGAGCTATTAGAGGAACGGCTTTTTTAACTGGTTCAGATAATCCTGATTAAATTGTTTCTAGGATTGTTTTAACTTGGCAGGCCATTACTTTTACTTTAACCGAAGTATTTACTGAACCTGATAAACTCATTTTCGGCTATTGTTTCTCCTTTGTGGGCACAACCACCATTGCCTAATGGAGTCTTTTATTCATCTTTAATCTATGGTAAGTGTTGTGGTTGATCAGATTTTATTATCTTTGTTATTTCATCTACGATTCCTGGAATTTTGCTTTTTACCGCAGGCGTGCATCCCTCACCAAATGTAGTATTATCTTTTATCTCTATTGCATAGATTTCAATAATTTTAGGTATTTTGTATCCTAGCTTCCTTCCGAGTCCAATTGCAGTTTTAATATTAATCCCATGTGAGTATGATGTAGTTGCAGAATTACTTATGTCTTCCAGTTTTAGTTTGTAAAGGGTGCCAGGTACTTCTTTTTCTGTTTTTATGGAATCAATTATGATAAGTCTTTCATAACCAACAATATAATCAAGCAGTGAAATTCCCGCCAGACTTGTTTCTATCACCTCAACATCAGGAAGTGAAAGCTTCTTAATCTCATCTGCCACACAGATGCCTACCGCATCATCTGTAAGGATTGGATTTCCAATTCCCAATATAAGAGTTTTCATTTTTGAAGACGAAGAATATCAATCCGTAATAATGATAGAGGAGGGCTGCAAATATTTTTATGATCTTCTAATCGTTTCTAATATATTTGCTTCATGATCTCTAATGTTAATCTCAAGAGGCATATGCCCGGGCAGTGAATGGGTAGCGCAAGCAAGGCAAGGGTCGTATGCACGGAATGCCATTTCTACCATATTAAGTAATCCCTCGGATACCTTACCCTCCTTTATGAGCCCTTTTGCCGCTTTCTCTATTGACATACATATTGAAGCAGCATTATTAACGGTAGCAACTATTAAATTGACGCCCGTAATAACACCATTATCGTCTGTTTTGTAATGATGATAGAGAGTGCCCCTTGGTGCTTCTACTACACCAATTCCTTCATCAGGAACAGCTGTTGGAATATTTCTAACATCGGAATCGAGAATTTCCTCGTCCTGCGCTAACTCCAAAAGCCTTTCAGCTGCATAGAGAAGTTCCACAAGCCTTGCCCAATGATAGGCAAGAGTGTTGTGTGCTGGCTTACCACCCAAGATATTATACATTTTTTCATATTCCACTTGAGCAAGTGGCGTTGCCATACCATCGGATGCATTGAGTCTTGCAAGAGGAGCTACTCGATAAACTCCGCTGTCCTTTCCATCAACGAATCCCTTCCAGCCCACATCTTTAAGATATGGGAATTTTATGTAGCTCCACGGCTCAACATGCTCCTCAATATGATCCAGATACTCCCGGGACTTGAACCTGGCAAACTCTTTGCCTTCAGGGTCAACTACTCTAATATCTCCGTCATAAAAATTTACTTTATTGTCCTTATCAACAAGTCCCATGTAATAAGTTTTGTGTTTGTAAATATCTCCTACAATGACATCTACGTACTCTTTGTTCTTGAGAACAATGTCTTCAAAAGCTTTTAAAGCGAATCTGGCGAATTCTACCGCCTCTTTACCTGTCTGGATATATTCTTCTCTATCTTCTTTGGTAACTCCCTTGGATACACCCCCGGGAAGATTACATACGGGGTGGATAACCCTGCCTCCTTGTTTTGTGATGATATTGCGCAGCCGCTTTCTGATATCTATAACCTTCTTGCCCGCATCAAGGCCAACTTTCTGAATTACGCCCAAAATATTCCTCTCTCCTGCCGGTGCCTGCGGTCCAACAATAAAATCAGGTCCCCCAAGAAAGAAAAAGTGAAGAGTATGGTCTTCTCCCATGAAAGCAGAGTTAATAAGCTCTCTTATCTTCTTGGCTGGTGACGGGGGAGTTACATGGAACAAATCGTCAAGAGCCTTGCCAGATGCCATATGATGGGCAGTAGGACATACGCCGCATATCTTGGGAGTGATTCTTGGCATTTCCTCTGCCATGCGTCCCTCAGAAAATTTCTCAAATCCCCTCAGTTCAGGAACCTGAAAAAAAGCCCTGTCCACGTTTCCCTCGTCATTAAGAAATATTTCTATTTTCCCGTGACCTTCAAGCCTCGTTATTGGGTCTATCGTTATTCTTTTTGCCATCTTATCTCCCTTTTCCTCATAATGAGGTGGATTGTTTTATAAACGTAATAAACAATAATAAATTGCTCCAAGCCATCAACTATGCCATTCTCTTCCTTTTTAACAGCGAAGAAGCTAAACTGTACATATAGAAAAGACCTGCCGGATCAACTATCTGGTCAGTTAACTTCTGCATATCTTTCTCCGTCATCTTCTCTTCGTCTTCAACTCCCAATATGGATGCAATTGCTGATAACCCTTTTGCCCCCTGGTCTATTACTTCCTTTGTCGGTCCAAAACATCCGCGACACGGCATATTTGCATTTATGCATCTCTCACCACAGCCACTCCTGGTTACTGGGCCTAAACAGATGATTCCTTCTTCTAAAAAACACTTCTCAGGGTCAGGTATTATCTCGTAGGGTCTCTTAATTTCCTTTATTGAGAGTTTCTCTGGTTTATTCTCTCCCCTCGGGCAGGTATCGCACAGTGACTTGTCAGGCGCAAGCACGGTTCCTTTTTCTGGTAGTTTGCCCTCTAAAATAGCGGTTATTCCCTGCATAATTAAATCCGGTGGTGGTGCACATCCAGGAAGATAATAATCTACGTCAATTACTTGATCAAGCGTGTGAACAGTGTCCCAAAATTCTGGAAGAGTAAGCTCTTTTTCGCCTACTTTTGCCTTCGTCTTGGGAAATACGTTCTCAGGATTTGCGTTTGAAGGAATTTCTTTATACACTCTCTCAAAAATTGCATCCCTGTTCCAAAAATTTGCAAGACCTGGTATTCCACCTAAGTGCGAACAGGACCCAAATGCTACTATTAACCCAGATTTCTTTCTCAATAGTTTTACCATCTCTTCCTGCTCTTCTGTCCTGATAGCACCATTTATGAAACTCACTGCTATTTCTCCATCTCCCATCGCCTCTACATCCTTCTTCTTGAAGTCCAGCGCTACTGGCCAGAACACTATATCCACCGCCTCCACTACTTTTAATATATCCTCATTAAGGTCGACAACTGCCTCCTCACATCCGCCACATGAAGCGCACCAATAAAATGCTACTTTTGGTTTAGCCATAATTGCCTCCTTCTAAAATAAACATCATTTCTACTTATTTAGGATAACTCTAAGGGACCTAAATTTTTTATGGTTTCTGCCATTTCATTTGCTACTTCTGCAAATCTCTCTCCTTCACCTGCTGCAACCCAATCCAATCTAACTCTTTCTTCTTCCACCCCCAGTTGCTTCAGTGTTTTCTTCAAGAGATGCGTTCTCCGTAATGCCTTATAGTTTCCTTTTTTGTAATGGCAGTCCCCTGGATGGCATCCTAAAATTAACACTCCACTTGCGCCCTCTTTTAACGCCTGTATCACAAGCTCTGGATCTACACGACCGCTGCACATAACCCGGATGATTCTTATATTTGCAGGATAATTCAATCGTGCGCCCCCGGCCTTATCAGCTCCTTCGTATGAACACCAATTACACAGAAAACTAACGATTGTTGGCTCATTCATCTTACTACCCCCTTAATTTCAGCAAATATTTGCTCTTTTGTGAAGTGCTTTGCTCTCGCCGCACCCGACGGACAGGCTGATACACAAGTTCCACACCCTCTACAAAGAGTCTCATCCACAACTGAAATCTTTTTTTCTGCATCCCGGGATATGGCAGAGTATGGACATAGAACAATGCATATGTTGCAGCCACTGCATAAATCTTCATTTATCTCTGATACCTTTGCTTCTAACTCAAGCTTTTCACCAGGTATAAGTCTTGATAGTATTCTTCCTGCAGCAGCTCCCCCTTGAGCCACTGCATCTCCAATATCCTTTGGCCCCTGGCAGCTTCCCACTAAAAAAACGCCTTCAAGTGCTGTAGAAAAAGGCTTCATCAGTGTATGCTCCTCAGCAAAGAAGCCTTGGTCATCTCGGGGTATATCAAGGATTTCGGCTATTTTTGCAGTATCTGGATTAGGCTCAACTGCAGGTGCAAGCACTACCATATCTACAGATATTTTTTTGCCATTTGTTCCTACTATTATTTTTTCTCCCTTATCAGTAACAGTCACATTCTCTCCACTTCTTATGAACTCTATGCCTTTCTCCATAGCTTCCTTATACATCTTTTGATGTTCCTTCTTGGGAAGACACATATCAGTATAGAAGGTATGAATCTTTACCCCGGGTAGTTTTTCTCTCATAAGACGGGCCAATGTAAGTGAATACATACAGCATATTCCTGAGCAATAACCCTTCTCTTTCCTGCCAACACAGTAAACGAAAGCTATGGATTTTGGCTCTTTCCCGTTCTTTAATTGAATCTTCCCTCCTGTCGGTCCATTTGAGGCATGCAACCTCTCTAATTGCATGGCTGTTAATACATTGTCATATTTTCCATATCCATATTGAGGAAGTTCTGTGGGGTCAAAAAGTGTTGAGCCTGTGGCTAAAATAATTGCCCCTACATTCTTCTCAATTGTCTTGTCTTCGTCATCGTAATTAATGGCATCAAAGGAACAATTTTCTTGGCAGATGCTACATTTCTCTCCCTTGAATCTTTTGCAGTTATCTTTATCTATAACAGGCACATTAGGAAGACCGCCAGCAAACGGAAGATATATTGCTTTCCGGGTTGACAATCCCTCATCATATTCATCGGGCACTTCCACAGGACATGGCTCAAAACATGCATCACATCCAATGCAGGCTTCTTCGCTTACATATCGGGCTTTCTTCTTAACCTTGACAGTGAAATTCCCAAGCGATCCAACAACTTCCTCTATTTCACTATAAGTGAATGTTTCTATATTCTCTTTTTGAAGGATTTCTTGAAGTTCAGGCGCTATCATGCAAGGCGCGCACTCCATAGTTGGGTAAACTTCTTCAAATCTTGCTGTGAGGCCACCAATACAGGGGCTTTTTTCCACAAGATAGACTTTCCTACCCTTCTGTGCGAGTGATAGACATGCCTCTAGTCCAGCTACTCCTCCCCCTACTACAAGAACGTCAGGCTGAATATCAATTTCCTTTTTTTCTATAGATTCTTGTAAAGAAACTCTGTTTATTGCAGCTGTAATGAAACTTTTTGCCTTTTCAGTAGCAGCGGATTTGTCAGGAGTAACCCAGGCACACTGCTCCCTTATGTTCGTCATTTGCATAAGATAAGGATTTAGTCCCCCTTCCTCACACGCCCTCATAAATTTTACCTCGTATTGTTTTGGAGTGCAGGCAGCAATCACAACTCTTGAAAGCTTCTCATTTTTTATTTCTTCTTTGAGAAATTTCAGCCCTTCTCCTGAACACAGGAGATTATGACTCTTTGCCACTGCTACATCCTCGATGCCCTTTACCTTATTGACAATAGCGTCTACATCTACCCTGTCTCCTATGTTTGGACCACATTTACACACATATACGCCTATCCTCTCAGCCATCGTTCCTCCTTTTTTCTTTTTTTATAGCGCGGGTTGAGCACGAAAGGAGACTACTGGTATCGCAAGAACAAGACTCCTTGCCATGCTCTTTACCCATCACATAAAATCCACTAAGCATTTGAGATAAATCAGCTGAGTTCCATTTTGGGTGCTTCACTTTTTCACGCCCTGAAACACATATAAAAATCCCAAACCTCTCCTTGTACGAATTGCATTTAAACTCATAAGTAAGCCTAATTACTTGAATCTTAACTGTCCTCCATTGCGGCTATCTTTCATATCTAATTATTATAATGTCATAATAATTAGATATATTAAGGAACAAGTTATTTCTTAAGTATTTGCAGGATTTCAGTAACACGCTTATCTATCACCTTATAACATACTTCTACTCCCTTTTTGCTTCCATCAATTATACCTTTGTTCCTTAATATCTGGAGGTGTTGAGAAATTGTAGATTGAGGGATGCCTATTTTTTTCTGTATTGAATTAACGCTGCATCCTTCTATGGAGAGTCCTGATAATAGTAGCTCTATTATTTGCAAACGCATAGGGTGAGCGAATGCTTTCAAGAGCTCACTTTCGTCCTTGTATTTATATTTCATTTATAGATAGAATTCTCCTTTGGCAGAAAATAATAATATAGTGGGACTTTCAGGTCTTACACGCATCATTTTTTTTAACCGATTATTAAAATATATAAATAAAACAATGTCAAGGGAAAAAATCAACAACAGGAGTTTCTTTTTTTTCACCCGTTTTCCTAAAAGTTTTTGGTAAGCTTGCCAATTGAAAAAATTTCCAAAATTAATTTTTTAGTTGGTATCCCATATAATTCTCGAAAAATGAAGCCGAAAATTAACATCGATCATGTCTGTGCTTTGGCTCATTTAAAATTGACAGAAGAGGAGAAATCGCTTTTAGAACCTCAAATGATAAAGATTGTTGAGTGGGTAGACAAACTGGAAGAGCTGGAACTTGATGTTTCAAAAAGCGAGGTGTATTCTCCTGTTTCTTTCTGCCTCCCCTTTCTGGAGGATGAGACCAGGCCATCCTTTACAACCGAATCTGCTTTTTTGATGGGAGAGAAAGAAGATCCCATTGCCATGTACCTCTCTGATATATTTACAATGACGGCCAACCTCCCTGGAGTTCTTGCCATTTCTATCTACGTTGGCTTGAGCCAACGAAAGCTCCCTTGGGAATTCAGATTATAGGAAATTTTTTTTAAGATTACTCGTTATTTAGGCTTGCTTTTTTTTGAAAAAAAAGTAAAATTTAGAACAAGTAAATTAATTTTACACAGGAAGGAGGAATGATGAAAAGAAAAAGTCTTTCTGCAATCGGTGTTATTCTCCTTTTATTTGTTTTGCAAAGTTGTACATCGCACCCTGAAGAAGGTCTTTTGAAAAGATATTTTAATGCAATAATCTTGAACGATGTGACCACGATGTCGACCATGGCCTTGGAGCCGATTTCGATGGATGTCGAAAGCTGGGAGATAATAAATGTTAGCGAAGAGAGAATTGAGACAGCCTCATTGCCAGAAATGAACAGAATGGAGCTTGAGTTGAAGAAGAAAGTAGAAGAATCTGTAGGGATAACCCTTGATGCGAAAGACGAACTGCTTGATGCTGAATATGAACGGGACCAAGCTCGAACAAGGTCGGCAAGAAGAGCAGCCCAGAACAAAGTTAAGGAACTTCAGGCCATCTATGATGAAATATATGCAACCCATCAGCAATTACAAACAGATTATAATGAGGCTAAAGCAGCTACGGCAAGAGAGGAACAGGTTACCAGTTTTTCTCTCGGAGCTGGCGATATTACTAATATAAGAGATTTAACCGGACAGGTACATTCTAAGGAAGTTGATGTAAAAGTAGTAGGTAAAGAAGGCACCAAGAGTTACAGACTTTATTTGAGGATGTATGGCCTCAAAGACGAAGTTATGAATATTAACCGCCGAGGACAGTGGAAAATAATTAAGTTTGAACTCATCGACTGACTTTAACTCTTTTTTTTCTTATACTTTTAAATACGTTATTGCTCTTTTTGGGCCGTTAGCTCAGAGGGAGAGCACCGGCCTTTTAAGCCGGGTGTCGCTGGTTCGAGTCCAGCACGGCTCACCAACCTTCAGCGCCCCTGTCGTCTAGCCTGGTCTAGGACATCGCCCTTTCAAGGCGGCAACACGGGTTCAAATCCCGTCGGGGGCGCTAATTATTCCAAGGTAGGGTGAAAATTCCGTCTCCACAACTCTTTTATTTTCTTTATCCTTGAAATCTAGACTGTCCCTTTTTATAAGATACACATTAGGAATTTCCTTTTTGAAATAAAAACGATTTTCTCCTTCTTTTGTTTGATTTTTACCGGTCGGCATTTTTTATTTGTTAGAGCCCAGTAAAAAGTAATCGTTAAATACAGCGAAGTGGATGATAAGTCAATATTCTCAACCAAGATTGAGCAGGAAGCGCAAAGTAAGATAAGCTTTTCCTGTCTTTATTTAGTTAATAATGCTTTAAACACTACGATCAGGGCAAAAATTATTACAAATATGGAAAGTCCGATTTCCAACCATAAAGATTTTGTTTTTAGAGATATCGAGCTTCCTATTCTTGCTCCGGCCATTGATCCAATAATCACGACTACTGCTGGAAGCAATATTATATCGCCTCGATACCAGTAAATAATCACTGCACCAATCGCTGAAAAGATGGTTGCAAATAAAGACGTTGCTATTGCTTTATGCATATCCAGTCTTATTGCTTTTAAAAAAGGAGGAAATAGAGAACCTCCACTCCCTCCACGCATAGCTGTAATGAAATTAAGGAAAAATGTCCCACTTATGATAAATTTCGCATTGGGATTAATTTTCTGGGCAAGCCTGGGGAAAGCTCTATCCAGATAAATTCCAGATACAGTAATGAGAGAAACTATAACAAAGATTATCGCTAGGACTAAAGTTTGTATAATCCCAGCTAAAAATGCACCTATCACCGAGCCTAATGTCCCGCCGATAACCACATAAGGAGCAAATTTCCAATCTATGTTTTTCCTGTGACTTATCGCAGCAATGCAAGAAGAGAATGGTATGACCAGTAAATTTATTCCGAAAGCACTAAGCAAGGGCAATCCGGCAGCATAGAGCAAGGGCGTTCTTATAGAGCCACCGCCTATTCCAAACATGCCGCTCATAAATCCTGCAAAAAAACCAATTAGAAGCCAGGCTGCAATCAAAACGGTCAATTCCATTTATTAATCTTTTTTTTGCTCTAAATTTATGTTGAGCGCATATTATAATAGTTCTTATTAAAAAAATAGAAAAATTCTCTGGATAAAAATTAAATAAAAAGTGGGTTTGATTGGAAGTTGAGTTCTATTTTTTGTATGGCAGAGCACAGGTACCGGTAGGACAACTTTCTGATTCACCACTTGAGTTAAGCCGCGCAGAAAAACTTGAAACGAGTTTTTTAAGGTGGCTACTTCCACAATTCTTGCACAGCAAATCAGGATTTTGTTTGTAGCTGGTCTGTAAGACTTCGAAGACTTCTCCGCAGTCCAAGCATTTATATTCATACAGTGGCATTTCTATCCCTCCTCTAATAAAAGGCAGTCAATTTCTTTTCTGGATAATATTTTGCTCATTTAATCTTCATATATTATTTTATAGGATTATTTTTCCAGATTCCAGTGATGAGAGGAAAAAAAGCTTCAAATCAGCAAAACTTTATGTCGCACAGAATTACAAATTTTCTTCTCTTATAATTTTTATTCCATTTCTTTTCAATAGCTCGGTTGTAACTCCGTAACCATCAATCAATTTTCCAGAAAATGTGCCGTCATATATTTTTTCACAACTGCATGAAGGAGAATCAGATTTTCCTATAAATTCTCTGGCCTGAAATAGCTTTGCGATTCTCAAAGTTTCTTCTGCACCACTTATAAATTGTTCTGTAACGTCCTCTCCATTTTCATTAATAACTTTAGATTTCCTTTCTAACACATCTTTGCCAGTTCCTCCTTGAATTTCTTGACGCGCTCTCGGAGTGTTTAATCCTCCCAATTGTTCCGGGCAAACTGGGATCAAAACTTCGCTGTTTAGGAGTTCAAGCGCTTTATCATTTTTATTGTGTTTTTTATCCCATCTGCAATTTATCCCCAAGAGGCAGGCGCTTATAAGTTTCATAAATTTCGTAAGCTTATCTCTGTTTATATATTTTCCTTTTATTTTGTCTTTCCTGAATAGATAAAAGAATTTTGTTTCATTTTAATCCATTTTTCACTATCTATGCCAATCGAGTTGCCGCACATGCATTTAACTTCATTTCCATCGCGGACACTATAATCTTTAACTATTCTATTTTTCCAGCAGTGCCACAATCTTCCCTTTCCCACTTTTATATACTTGAAAATTTTTTTGTTACATTTAGAGCATTTTATGGTTATCATTTATTTTTATTCGTATATCCTCTTTTAGATTTCATGAGATTGTGGATTGAATGAGATTATTTACAGCGATATGATTTTCCCAGCTCCGCCATCAATGCACTTGTCTGGATAGTGTTCTTTTATTTCTGATCTATACTGAGTGCAGTGGCAGGGACAAATCAATTCCAATTCCTTAAGCAAGTCAAATTCATTAAATCCATGCAACCCTCCAATTAGAGCATAAACCTTACCAAATTTCGATGCTGCTTTCAGTATATTTCCCACCCCAGGGTGGGAACATCCCGCAATTACCGCTATTCCCTTTTCTGTTCTAACGGCCATAGATTGCTCTATCCCTTTAAGTTCTCCAGTAGAAAAAACATTGGCCTGAATTTCGAGAGGTTTTTTGATGCCAATTACTTCTCTTATGCCGGAATATTTGTATGAACCAGGAACATAAATTTTGGCCGATTTATTGACTTTGAGGAAATCCGAAAGTCCACCCACATGGTCCCAATGATTATGAGAGATAAACACTTTGGGAATAGAGTTAGGTTCTATATTGAGGTTTTTCATATTGGAGAGAAGAATTGAACCACTTGCTCCAGTGTCAAAAAGGATTCCCGGAATATCCTCCATTTCTGCGAGACAGGAAAATCCCCAGTCAGATTTGAGGTCTTCTTTGCATGATTCATTGTCGTATATAATGGTAATTTTCATTTTTTACCTCCTTAATCATCACGGATTGCTCTCTATAAAATAAAAGGGAGGCGATAGGCTATGAGAAATTCCAGCCCCGCCAATTCCTGTATTGTGTCGTGTCAGCCTTGCCGCGGGCGTAGGCCTGGTGCCAGCCTTCGGATACTGGCATCTCTCGATAAAAGCGGCGTCGCCATGCCTCCAGAGGGAGTCGACGGCACCCCATGAAATCGGCAGCACAGATGACTCTGTGGTCAGTCATGGATGATATATTCTCCAGGAAGCGGTATCCCTCTTCGCAGCGCAGGAGATGGTGATCGAGGATTAAAGTGTTTACTCCCTGGGCGAGTCGTGCAGCGTTATGTCTGGCGTTTTTTCGTTTCGTTGATGAGAGATATGGTAGATACAAGGGGGGTCCGGAAGCCAGAACAATGTCAGGTTTCCAGTCTAGTATTTGTGTTATGGGAAGGCCATCTAAAAGCTGGATGTCCGAGGCGTGTACAAATGTCCTTTCTTCATCCTGGATTCGGGTCATCATCACCTTGCCCAGACGCTTATTGGTCTCCCCATGAGGTACAGGATTAGAAAAGCTTAAAAGACCGTGGTTTTGTCCCTCCGCGTTGGTAAGGGCTCGGCCAAGAACCGTTGACAGATCTCTGCAGCGTTTATCCATAACGGGGGAGAGATTACGGGAGTCCTTACACCACAGGTGAGGTCTTTTGAAGAGCGAAGCAACCTCCTGGGCCGCAAGCTGATAAGGATTGGCATCGGCCAGGGGAATATGGTCGCCGTGAAAGTGGCTGATGACTATATCGGTGCTGTCCTTCAAGGCGCTCATGATTTCTTGACGAACCCTTTCGCCAACGGCTACTTGAAAAGGATGGGGAAGGAGTTTGTGACGTTGATAGCCCAGCGCAACTCCAGGATCAATGACTATTTTGCGGTCTCTGGTTTCTACTAAACAGGAGAGACCTCTGACTCCCAGGGATTCAGTACCCAAAATCTTAATTCTCATATTCTATCCCTAAAAATAGCACGTTTACTGCCAGCCTCTCACAAATCCACAGGAGTTGTCATGAGTTTTTTGTAGACAAGGTTTCTTTCGGCTAAGTGCAATATAATGCATTCTAACCCCTGGTATTTCAGATATCAAGCGCAAGATGGTTGTGGTAAGCATCTCCATTTACGTGATAACTGGTTACTATGTTCAGGACAAAGGTTTTGAGAAATAGCCTGAGCCTTTCTTCAATGGTCCCTGCACTAATCCCCGGATATTTTCTTAAATGTCTCGAAACATGTCTTACCCACACAAAATGGAAGAGAACCAATAAGTCTTGAAGATGTAATTTTTCGAGGAAATTCTACTTACTCTTGACGTAATTATGCCTCCTGAGATAATTTGGAGTGCAGAAGTATAAAAAAGGAGTGAGAAATGAAGGTAAGCAGAGTCAACGAGATGAGAAATTTGGATAAAAGCGCCATAGAGGAATTCGGCATTACTCAAGAACTCCTCATGGAAAATGCCGGTGAGGCAGCGTATTTTACGATATTGAAGGAATTTGGGGTAAAAGATAAAAAGTTTATTGTGTTCTGCGGCATAGGCAATAATGGGGGAGATGGACTGGTGGTGGCGAGAAAAATCCATTCAGCTGGGGGAGAAGCACTGGTTTTCATTTTGGGGGATGAAGGTAAATTTAAGGGTTCAGCAAAGAAGAACTTTGAAATTGTATCCAAATTGCCCATAGAGATTAAACATGTTGGATCGCTGAAATCCTTAAAAGCCGAGGTTTCTCATTGCGATGCCATTGTGGATGCACTATTTGGTACAGGATTGGCCAGAAGTGTAGAAAGCCTATATAAGGATGTCATCCAACTAATAAATGGAAGCGGGAAAAAGGTGTTCAGCATAGACATCCCTTCGGGTGTAAACGGAAACACAGGGAAAATAATGGGCGAAGCTATAAAAGCGGATTACACCATTACCTACGGTCTTCCCAAGGTAGGAAATGTTCTTTACCCAGGCTATGAAAATTGCGGGAAACTTTATGTGACACATATATCTTTTCCCCCTTCGCTTTATAACAAAGATTCTCTTAAAGTGGAGATAAACCAGCCTGTCAAGCTTCCTGAGAGAGATAAGAACGCCCATAAAGGAGATTTCGGAGACGTCCTTTTTATTGCCGGCGCATCCGGTTATCTGGGCGCACCATACTTTTCTGCCCTGTCTTTTTTAAAAGCAGGCGGCGGATATTCACGTCTGGCTTCTCCTTCATCCATTACTCCCTTTATAGCCAGCAAAGGCAGCGAAATTGTCTTTATCCCCCAGGAGGAAACCGCTTCTGCCAGCATCGGTTTAAAGAATAAAAACAGGCTTTTAGAACTTTCAGAACAGGTGGATATGGTTGTTATGGGGCCAGGTTTGTCTCTAAATGAGGAGACGCAGGAGCTGGTGAGACAGATGAGTAAGGATATAAAAAAGCCGCTTCTTATTGACGGGGACGGAATAACAGCTATCTCCAAAAACATGGGAATAATAGAGGAAAGAGAAAGACCCACCGTTCTTACGCCTCATCTAGGGGAGATGTCCAGAATAACCAAAATCCCTGCAGGCAAAATAGAAGAAAATAAAATAGCCGTATTACAAAAAGAGGCCGAAACACTGAATGCAGTTATTGTGTTAAAAGGAGCCCACTCTCTAATAGGTTTTCCGGATGGGAGGATATTTATAAATTTAAGTGGAAATCCAGGCATGGCTACTGCTGGTTCTGGAGATGTTCTAACAGGAACCGTAGCTGCTATGTTCGGTCTGGGGTTGTGTTTAGAAGATGCGGTAAGAACAGGCGTGTTTATGCACGGGTTTTCGGGGGATCTGGCGTCAATGGATAAGGGAATGGATGGCATCACTGCCCAGGATATACTGGATTATCTTCCCCTTGCTGTTAAACAATATAGAAGAGAGTTTGATGAGATTTTGAAAAATTTTTATAAAAGCATTTGGGTTGTTTAGGAGTGAATATGAAAGCTTGGATTCTGGAAAATCAGACAAAGATGGAAGAAAGACCATTAAGATTTGATGATATTCCCTTGCCCAGCCCCAGGGACCATGAGATAAGAGTGAAAGTTCTCGCCTGCGGCATATGCAGGACAGATATTCATATTGCTGAAGGAGATTTGCGTTTAAAAAAGTCTCCTTTGGTGTTGGGCCATGAAATTGTAGGTGTGGTCGATGAAATGGGAAAAAAGGTGAACAGATTCAAAACTGGGGACAGAGTAGGCATATCCTGGCTACATAGTACCTGTGGAGAATGTAAATACTGTCTTTCTGGAAGAGAGAATTATTGTCCAGATTTTCAATGCACGGGTTGGGATGTGGACGGCGGATTTGCAGAGTATATTACCATTAAGGAAGATTTTGCCCTCTCTCTCCAAGGAATAAATATGGAACCGGAAGATATTGCCCCGATTATGTGCGCTGGTATTGCGGGATATTGCGCCTTTAAATTGACGGAGGCGAAAAAAGGAGATCGGCTCGGGCTCTACGGTTTTGGCCCTACAGCATATTATGTTTTAAAGGCGGCAAATCATTTAGGCTTGAAGGTGTATGTCAGCACCAGGTCACCAAAAAACAAACAGCAAGCGAAAAAAAACGGAGCTGCGTGGGTGGGAAATGCCTTAGAGGAGAAAATACCCAACAGGCTTGATTCAGCCATTGTGTTTCCGCCAGCAGGTGCTCTGGTG
>Ga0209636_10000724_pt1 | contig 32814 bp, 24 predicted proteins | sample DeeMarSWOR152_54_FD_187464 | JGI IMG/M metagenome (GOLD analysis project Ga0209636, IMG submission 187464) | Marine sediment microbial communities from White Oak River estuary, North Carolina - WOR-1-52-54 (SPAdes) (version 2) | ecosystem: Environmental > Aquatic > Marine > Intertidal zone >...
GTCAATCATTGCTTGTCGAGGAATAAGATAGTTGAGGGCTTGTCGGACAAATTTCGCATAAAGCCACGCCTTGGTGGGATACCTCTGGCCGTTGGGTGTAGCCTCTCTTGTTCCAAAAACCGGATGGTGTAAATTAAAACCAATGATTTGGCACCCAGGTTCAATGCATGAAATTTCGTTGCTTCAATTAGAAGAAATGCTGGATTTTGATAACGCAGCCTGTCGTGCGCGTCGTTGGTAAAGAAGGAACGCTACAAAGATTACCTCCACAACGATTACGATGACTCCCAAAACGAGAAAGACCTCGATGGGAAGCACAATAGGTTCAACAGGAATTACATAACCCGCCATTTGTAACAGAAGCCTCGCCATTTGTGGTTGGTATGTGTACCCAATTAATTCGGAATTGAAAGCATCGGTGATAGGGGGGAGAGCCTCAACACCGAGTACAGCATATCCCTTCCAGATTTGGTCAATTATTTCTTGTCGTGGAACGAGGTAGTTCAAGGCTTGACGTACATACTTCGCATAGAGAGACGCATTGTCGGGATCAGACACCCCATAGGGTGTGGCAACTCCCGTACCAAAGACCGGATGATGTAAATTAAAACCCAAGATATGGATTCTAGGCTCAATGTAACTAATCTCCCTGCTCCAATCAGGCTTGAGTTTGTCAATCTCATACATTATGGCGAAGTCATTGTCAATTAGGTCAATTCTATCTAGTTTTAAGGCACTAATAGCTGGAGTAGTCCCACCTTCAATGGTTTTCGTCATATAAGTTGAGGGCATGGGTGATTGACCATACCCATTGTCACCCAAAAAATAGGGAATCTTGGTGCCATTTGCCAATCCAGCATCATTAGTAGAACCCCGAAGATAGGCCACAAAGGATCTGCTTCCCTCGTCCCAACCTGAAGTTGGTGTGTTACACACATATGGACCAAGTCCCATGGGACCATAACAGGTGTAGGGATCGCCGTTTGTGTCGTTAACCGTCCACATTGAACCATTGTTAATTGGGTGAGTTGGCCACTCCGCATATGGTACAGAATGCAGGGCAAAGGAGGGTAGAGGTGGGATATTCAACAGATACCTTGCCAACGCATATGGACCCAAAGTTTCGTTGAACCGTACCCGAACGCGATGGCTACCCAGAGCATCAAAGCTCGCATTATTCAAGCCAACAGTAACATAATCACTGTATAGATATGAGGTCACTGCTGGTGTCACTATAGCTTTCCAAGTTATGATAACATCAGTGGCATTGAATTGGTGACCCGTGGGCCAAAACATATCTTCCCGGAGGTCCAGTGTCCAATTTAAACCATCATCGCTAATGACCCAATCTGCCGCTGCAAGAGCTGGTGTGTGAGTACAACTAAACAGATCTTCATTGGTCTGATATCTGAAAAGTGACTCATATACCCCCGCGAAGGCTAATTTCTCGTAATTTCCGCTACATGGAAATAGGGGTGCAAAGCGTTGGGGGTCCCCGGTAGTTCCAATAACCCATTTGGTTGCTAAGGGATGCCGGACCATTGGGTCACCGTACTCTGGGAAAATATAAGAGATATTCTCAAACCCCGTCCAGTTGGGGTCAATGGCAAAGGGTCTGTTTTCATAACACAGAATCGCTGAAGGAGATAAGTCATGGATATATGCTTGCCATTCCTTCAGCAATTCAAAACGGCGAGTATCGTTATAGGTGACTCGGATTTCAGCGAGCATAGCATCATTCACAGAATCGTTTAGAAGAATGAAATTATAAAGTGGAATCGCACTGGAATCATAAAGTGTGGATGGATCTATCACATATTCACCAAAATTCCATGAAATTTGGTATACATCCCAACCACCTTCTTCATAGGTTGCGCCTAGCTGAGAAGCATCAGGAAACAGAATGCGGTCTAACCACCCACCAGCAGTTCCACCCACTATTTGGGCATCAATGTGCATTCCACAGAACGAATCCCTAATAGTTGTTGCAATAACGGTCCGAGCAGGACTTGACCAGGAATAACCAATGTATACTGTAAATAATGTGGGAGGCCCATCATTGGAAGAGGATAAGCCTCCTGTAAAGGTAACCAATAGGATTAATCCTAGGAGGACCGATGCAAGATTTCGTTTTTGCCGATTCATGCACCCACCATTCACTCATCTACTCTTGTTAAAGGCAGGCGATTTATGTCTTTATTTTGCGGTAAATGATGCAATGCGTTGTTCATTGTATATGTGATTGAAACTGGATTAGGATTTATCAGCTAATGCTCTAGCTTGATTCTCGAGTTCACGTTTCGAAATTTTCCCCGCACTTGTTACCGGAAGAGCTTCAACGAAGATAATATGCTTTGGCACTTTATATCGGGCAAGGTTCGACCGCATAAATTCGATGAGCTCTGTTTCTGACACTTGTTTATCCTTTTTTACGACGATAAAGGCACATCCAACTTCACCCCATTTCTCATCTGGCATTCCCACTACAGAAGCCTGATCAACAGCGGGGTGTTCATCTAGCACGCGTTCAATTTCGATGGGAAAGACGTTTTCTCCACCTGAGATGAATAATTCTTTCTTCCGTCCTGCAATATAGTAGAATCCATCTGAATCTTGGCGAGCTAGATCACCAGTGTGGATCCAGCCATCTAGTTCGAATACGTCTTGGGTGGCTTGGGGGTTATTCCAGTATCCGCTGAAGGCATGGGGACCGCGAAGAAGAAGTTCGCCCACTTCACCTGGTGGCACGTCTTCAAGTTCTTCATTGACTAATCGGACACCGTTGTGGAAAAAAGGGAGACCAACAGCAGTTGGTTTCGTTTTCGATGCACCAAGAGGCATATAGAAATTGTTAGGACCGACTTCTGTTAGTCCGTAGCCCATGGCGAATTCCTGATTACGGTTCCAAAAGGATTCCATAATTGAAACCGGACAAGGTGCTCCACCGCTCAGCCAGAACCGAACTGAACTGAAATCGGTCTTGGTGAATTCTGGTGCATCAATCATCATGTGGTACATTGTAGGGACGCCGATGATAATGGTGCACCGTTCTTCCTCGATACGTCGAAGCGTATCAACCGCATCAAAATGCCTCCAAAGAATTACTCGAGCCCCAACATGGAACAGGGGAATAAGGAGCACATTCCAACCCCCTGTGTGATAAAGTGGGAAAATAATCGGACAAACATCAGTTGGACTAAGCCCCCAACAGACTATAGTATTGACTGAATTCCAGAATATATGTCGATGAGAGAGGACCGCCCCTTTCGGTAAACCAGTGGTTCCCCCCGTGGGAAGAATGAAAAAAGGGTCTTCAAAGCCGAGAGAAGGACGAAGTGGGGATGTGGTGGGCTGTTTGTTAAGCAGTGGTCCGTAAGATTGGATATTTTTGAGAGATGTCTTGTCCACCGCCAGGAAGTGTTTGAGACTCGGTACATTGTGACGGAATTCGTTGACCGTCTTATCGAAGGCATCTTCATAGATGAGTACAGTGGGATTGATGTTCGATAGGTATTCTTGGTGTTCCACCGGAGCCAGTCGGACATTGAGTGGAACAAGAATGGCTCCAAGTTTTCCACATGCCGAGAAAGCATCAATACACTCGATACGGTTGTGGAGAAGGAAAGCTACACGGTCGCCTTTCTTGATATTATATTCATTGGAGAGGAGATGGGCAAGCTGATTGCCTCGGTCATTGAGTTTGGCATAGGAATAACGCCTTTCACTGGAAGGGTCGAGAAGGGCTTCATGGTTAGGTGTTAGTGCGGCGCGGCGTCCAAGCCAGTCACCAATCCATCGCCAGTCCTCGGGGGGATTGATGTTCATCATTGTGTTCGCACCAAAGGATTTGTGTCCTGTCGGGATTAGGTAGCGGTGTCGACTTCTTTGAGGAAATCGAGGACCAGCATGTTAAATTCTGCGGGATTATCGACGGGTGTCATATGGGAGGCGCCTTTCATGATGACAAATTTTGCTTCGGGAATCCAGCTTTTCAGCTGTTCGGCATGCCACATGGGGACCGTTTCATCCTTTTCTCCTTGAATAATAAGCACCGGATTTTGGATTTTCTTCAACTCATTTGCTATATTAAAGCCAGCAGTCGAAATAATCGCTAGCCGATAATCATTGCGATCCACACGTCGAATCATTTCTCGAACATGGTTTTGGGCTTCATCGGAAGCTAATCGCAAAATTTTCTTTGTTCCCCAGTCTGCAAACCAGTTCATGTCATGTTCACTGATTAGTGTTAGTCGGTCACTAACTGCATAGTTAGCAATCATGGCAGCTGAATCCGCAAGAATTAGACCCCTCACCAGTTGAGGGTATTTTATGACAAGCACTTCAGCGACCATACCACCCATTGAGAGACCGCAAACATGGGTTTGAGTGATTTTCAGATGTTGCAGAAGTGTGAAGAGGTCATCGGCATGTGAGTGAACTCGATATTCTTTATGAGGCTTAGTGGATTTGCCAAAGCCTTTCAAGTCGACCATGATGGTCCGATAATGTCTGGCAAATGCGTCAACCTGGTATCGCCAGCTGGTTAAGTCACTTAACAATCCATGAATGAGGAGTAATGGATAACCTTCACCTTTTTCTTCGTAGTTGAGTGTTACATCATCGCTTACTTGGATTTCTGGCATGCTAGACCCTCGCGTAAATGGCATTAGAAGGGTCACCCATTCAGGCTTAAATATCTTGACTGCATGATATAAGGCGCGTCAAAAAATCAACGGGTGTTGATAAAATGACAAAAGAAAAACCTTTAGAAAATCAGATGTGGCGTCCAGTGATTACAGAGCGACGTTGGAATTGGATCGTTTCAGGTTTGGTTAATTTCATCATCGTATTCATCGTTGCACTAGTGTTCTGGTATATCTTTATGGACTGGCGATTCTCCCTCTTTTACTGGTCTGGGTGGTTATTCCTTGGATCTGCAATTGCAGGATGGGGAATCCTTATTGTGGTATTTCAAATCTGGTTTGACCATCATCTATCGTCCAAGATGAAAAGCCTAGTTACACAAGGAATAGTGGGAACAATACTCAATATTGTTGGCATCGCAGTTGTTATCGCTGTTTTCTGGTTCATCATCGGTCCGTACATGATTCCAATGTTCAGCCCCTTTGCTCTAATGAATGTCACTTCAATCGGAGGAAACTGGTGGTTGGCACTCTTCCTTTCATCTGCAGCAATTGGTACAATACTCTCCTGTGGTTTCAGTTTTGCATCCATTTGGGCAGCTGGAAGCATCTATTGGCCATTTACAGAATTAGAACAGCCCAAGCGTGGCTTCACTGTCATGCTTCTAGGAGCCGTCATCACCACCTTTACATGGCTAATCATCTACTGGCCCTTTCAAATCGCAACTGCGCTCCCACCAGTTACAACGACTGTAGATTGGACCATTTGGACTGCTTGGCCCTTCTGGGCATACGACCCCATTGCGGGTGAAGTCAACAATGGTGGTGCTTACTTATCGCTAGCGTTTACACAGTGGATTATCGTGTTTGGATTAATGACCCTTATGACCTGGGATTATCAGCCATGGAAAGCCCTGAAGAAACAACCTTGGATTGGTGTAGCTGCGTTAATTGGTTGCACTCTCCTTGGTGGTCTCTTTGCGTTTATCATTATGCCAACTCTACTCTCCGGAATAATGTTGACAATGGGCTTTGCCGCGATGCACGGGTATTCCGCTTGGATTGCAGTGTTCATTATACTTCTCATATTCATCTGGACTCAATACTTCGGTAACTGGCCAACTCAATTCAATACTATAGTGAACATTCTAATCCGAACAATCATCGTTGTCGTACTCGGAATAATCAGCCTCTACATTTACTTCTTCATCTCACCTATGCTGTTAGGGGATTTCCTCCTAACTGGAGTCTATAATCCAGTCAACTGGGTACTTTGGCTACTCTGGGCAATGCTGATTCACGTTTACATCTGGAAACGCGCACCAGGCTGGAAGAGCGTTTAGCAAACCAAATAGATAGAACTACAAAGAACTGTCAAACGTTCTTCCTCTTCTCCTTTTTTTCAGAACATGAGTCTAAATGAGACCTAGAATATTTCCAATACTGATGATAGCTAAAGCAATGAATACGATTCCCAGGAGATCGCCAACGGTTGTTGTCAACGGAGGAATAACACTATCTGGATCTCGACCAAACCGGTAGACAAGTCGAGCTGAGAAGAGTCCAATCATACTGGTACAGGCTGTAGCAAGCACTCCAGCTCCAATGATGGCAAGAAATAACCAAAGAAAACCCCACGCAGGAAATATTGGTCCTATTATGGGTGAAAGCCACAGAGTGATGCCGATGACACAGATACCCAAGAAAGCATAGGCTGTGGCAGAAACCAAGATGATTGCGAAAAGATTAGCAAAGAGTAAGCGATAGGGTCGAAAACTTGCGTCAAGTTCACCAGTATACAAGTGACTCGTTACTCGGGCACCGACTACACCAGCAAGGTCACCGGTGATATCGATGAATGCAGGGACCATGAGTAGAATTAAGGGGAAAATAATTCTGAGACCCTCAAGGGTGTAATCGAGAAATTGTCCAGCAATTAGGGCGAAGACTAGGACGATGCCGAGGACGGGGAGGCTCTCGATGAGGATTTTCCGGACTGTATGTACGGTCATAAGTTTCACCTTTTCACACTATACTAGGTATGGATGGAGGAGGGTGACGGCAAACGTGATGGAGATCAGCAAGCAGCCGATGGTGATGATGTCACCGATTGCAGCCACGATGGGAATGGTAATGTTGTCCGGGTCGAGACCTCGGGCATGAGCGAGTAATGCTACTGTGACAGTAATGGTCACTTGAAAGGCACTGGCAAGCAGTGCTGTCCCCATGGCAATGATGAGAAAATGTCGCAAATCCAACAACAATCCACTTCGTGGAACTAGGGATTGTGTAATCATGGATACAGCAAAAGCACCAATTGCTAGTAAGAAGGACATGATAATGACGAGGTAGAATGCGACTTTGATGTTTGCACGGAGAGGTTCGTTAAGACCTTGTTTCCAAGAAATTGTTCCTAGATGGGTTCCTGATCCAAGACGTTGGGCGAGACTTGTTGAAATATTACCACGTAACTGCATTAGACCAGGAATCAATACGAACAAACCAAGCATAGAAGCAAAATGAACGTCAAGGGCAAGTAGCATGGCTCCGGCGAAAAGCTCTGCTAAGACGGTGAAGAGAAGGACGGGCATCGCTTCCCGGTACACCCGCCAGATCAATCTGCGTTCGCGAGAGCCGCCGTTGGCCATCACCATCGTCATCACCCTGCTGTTCGGTGGAAGTCAGAGTTGTTATCCGTCGACTAGATTGGTTGTAGGTAGTCATAGTGTGTCACCCTTTTTGGAGCTTTGTACTAGCGTCTAAAAATTTAGGCGCGATTAACGCCTTAGCCCAAACAACTCAATAAATATGTTTCTTTTGGTTCGAACTGAATTCCCGAAACCTCTATTGTGGGAATTAGAGTTTGTACAGGATTTAGATATGTACAGTAATTTTGGGACTCTATTTTCTTTTTAATTGAAGGCAAGCTTGCAAGTGTGCTTGATATTTTTTACTTTGGGTATCCTACCGTCTGTGCGAACAGTATCCGCTGAGTAGGACGCAGATTGAATTCCGCGTTGACACGAACCTTGTCACAATTGTGAAACCATGTGGCTAGTCCCTCTGACGCAGCAAAGAGATTGATGTTTTGGGCAATGAATCCTGTATCGGTGTAATAGTACGATTTTTGAACTTCAGGTTCTCCAATTCTTCTGTCAGGTTGGTTAGGTCCAAGATCGTAACGCGAAAGATCTGCAACATAGAAAATGTTTACTGGCGTGTTGCTCGTGAGGTTCGCTGCCCTACGGCTGCAGGAGAGCATGCGAAAGTCCCCTGTGGAGATAGGAGTCAGTTGATGAGGAATTGCTTCATACAAATAGAGGCCCCCCTTCAATGCCACATAAAGATCAATTTCTTGGGAATTACTTGCCGAAGGCGCAGTCCGTCCTGGTTTGTTAAAGGCAGCCTTTTCACGGTTTACGCCAAAAGCAGCCCAGAGGAGATTCGAGAGCACCTGCAGTGGGAGCGCTCTTGAACCAATATTGCGATTCGTATGCCTGAGTTGCAAGGCTTCTAGTACCGTTTTACCACCTTTTCTTACAGGTTCAGGTAAGATAATTGGCTCCATTGCGTACACCCTTTCTCCTATTTTTGTTCCCATTTCTGGTAGACCGCATCGATGCCATCACCGACGACTTTGATGTCAGAAATCTCGCCCATACCAACCTCATGGAGCCATCGAACGTGATCGATAGTATAAGGATCGATACCAATACATCTGGCGGCTGTGGCGTCTGCCGCGACTGGGTCAACACTAGCGATGATGGTGTCCATCTTCACGGGTGTACCACTCCAAGGACCAGGACCAGACTTGCCGTAGAAGCCATCGATAATAGTGAGTGTGGGTGGTAGGGTCCTGCAAATATCGTAGATGAAGTTATTTGTACCGTGTTGGTGAAGACCATATTTGTTCCGGGTAGTGAGCATACCGAACATGTTCTTCAACCCCATCGTGATTGTCGTATGATGCAGCGTCTTCATTGATGGCACCGAGATGATCGCGGACTCAACGGCGATCCGAGCTACCTTAAACGTCTTTATCCCCCGAAAGTTTTCTACCTCTAGTTCTACTTTATCGTCAAGCGTCCCCATGTTGATGTATTCAGAACCCAACCGTTCAATTACTGTCATCATACCTGTCTCAATGATCGCTTCGTCAGGTGACGTTGTTCCGCCCTCTGTCTCAACCACTATAGCTTTCTTACCAAGCTCCTGAATCTTCATGATCACTGCTTCCACCACTATGGGATCAGTTGTTATTCCCGTCTCGAAATTGTGGCTTGTGATAAGATTTGGTTTCACTAAGACAGTGTCATAGGATTCAAGAGCTTCCTTAAACGGGATTAAATCCATTGCCCTAAATACTGGTTCAATACCACGTTCTCCCTTAACAACAGCTACCAATGACATAGCTCTATTTACAGACCATCAGATATTAAAATCCAGCAATAGGAATGAATAGGCTTAATGTGACAAAAAAGTGCTCATTGTGACTATTTTTTGACAGAGTTACGTGGTCGTTAATGTATCCTGATAAGTGTTTTCCGCGGTTCAAACAACAACGATGAGAGAAGCTTGAAGGAACATTAGCACGACCGTTAAAGAGTCCGAAGGTATTCGTGCATATTACGGGCATCTCGTTTCCCTTAGCCAGCCGCAGCAATTAATGTACCTTTGCCTCCAGTGAGATCTTTAGCAGCCCAAATATGAGGGAAGGAGGTTTCAAGACTTTCAGAGTCAACCACCACACCGCCCCATTTGTCATATTCAAGTTCTGGTGTCCAACGGGGGATAGAAGGGTTGGCTGATGCATAAATTTTGAAAGGAGTTAGAAGAGAAAATTATCTACATTAGTAATTTATCTCATCAATAAAAAAACCTGAAATGACGTAGCTACATACGCGATTAGTTAAAAGTATTTCAAATTCATGGATAACTTAGTTTGTCAAATATTGAGAAATAATTTCTTCAGAGTCTTTTTGTTTTATAATTCACTTTCAATACATACGAAAACACATTAATGTGGGGTGATATAGCTTGAAATACTGGACGTGCCCTGAATGTGGAATTTCTAATCCTATCCATTTACGTCTATGCCAACATTGCCGCTACATACGACGGCAAACCGATGTTACCCGTAAGACCTTAAATTTTTGGAAATGCGAATGGTGCGGTGTTCTTAACGTCATAACTCGCTATGTTTGTCGTGGTTGTTATCAAACACGTTATCGTGCTCAATCACAAACTTTAGAAGAAAAGAAAGAAATGGGTCCACATCAGGTATAGGAAAATAGTTGGAGCCACTTGCTCTTCACTTTTGAAACAGGGCAAGCATTTTTGTCTTTGTCTTAGTGTATGACAATTGAATTTATCAAAGTAATTTTATTTTTTTAAAAAAAAAGTGTGAAGGGGCATGTAATGAACGTATATGCGGCATTGGCTCATCCACTCCGCGAACATATTCTTCGAATTCTAGATACTGAGCGTCTTTTAAGCTACAAGGATTTGATGGAAAAAGTAGGGGTCAAAAAAACTGGTCTATTTAACTATCATCTGAAAAAACTTGAAGGATTTATTGAGAAACGGAATGGCTTATATCAGCTTACAGCCGCGGGAAAAAATACAATCCGCTTGATGATCGCAAAGGAACAGTTGATGGCCGGAGAGTCAATCGATTTACGCGAAGCTGATTCTCGAGGAGCAATCTTCCGTATTGGGGTAATCATTTGTACTTGTGGAGAGGAAATCCGCCAAGCCATTAATGTGGGTGAACTTGTAGAGAAAGTGAATGCCCTCCCTTTTGTGGAACGCACAAGGGTTTTTCAACATCTTTGCTTACTAGAAAATGTTGAACAACTAAAGGAATGGTGTGCACGCCACTTTTTGAATAATCTTGTCATCGCGGCCTGTTCCCCTCGTTTACATAGCGAAATGTTTGCTACTATTCGAGTGCAATTAGATGTACCTGTAGAATTTACAAATATTCGTGAACAGTGTGCCTGGGTACATAGAAATATGCCCGAACAAGCTACAGAAAAGGCGTTGCTCCTAATCCGAGCTAGCGTGGCTATGCTCCGGCAACGCGTGCCAATTCCAACACGAACCGTACCAATTCGGAAAAGTGTAGCTATCATAGGTGGTGGACTAGCAGGATTAGAAGCTGCAAAGGTTTTAGCAAAGTCTGACTATTCTGTTATCCTCCTAGAAAAACAACCTTGTCTGGGGGGCATCGCTCGCCGATGGGAAAGAATCCATGGAGCTATAGATTGTGGTCCATGTATGATAGCTGAGGACGTATCATCGATTATCCTTTCCGGCAAAACTCGAATACTTACTAACATTGAACCCACAGATATCTCAGGTACAATTGGAAATTATGAAATCATCGGCACACAACACCCTCGTTATGTCGAGTTAACTAGGTGCATTATGTGTGGATCGTGTGCAGATATCTGTCCTGAGTCCCGACCAAATGAATTTGAATTTAACCTCACACAACGTAAACTTATCCATCTACCATGTCCTGCCGCCTATCCTAATAAGCCCGTTATTGACAATGCGGATATTGATTTTTGTCGAACTTGCCAAAAATGTGAAAAAATTTGTCCATCCCACGCCATTAACTTAGATCAGCAACCTGAAACCAAGAAGTTTTCTGTCGGAGCCTTAATCCTAGCAACAGGGGCAGAAGTTTGTGATCCTCGAACCAAACCACGCCTAGATTCAATTGAATACAATCCATCAAAAGATATTATCACCTCTTATGAATTTGAACGAATGCTTGCCCCAGATGGACCAACAGGAGGTCAAGTAATTCGGCAAAAAACTGGCAAGCCTGCTCGATCCATAGTCGTTCTTCAATGTCTGAATTCAATCAATTCTTGTTCAGAGTACTGCTGTAATGTTGCTCAGAAATACTTGGATGTTGTTGAACACAACACGCCGGATGTCACCATCCATGTTGTCTATGACAATTCTCGAATTCCACCTGATCGAACCACCTTCATCCCTGAAGATTCCCGTATTCACTTTTGTGAAAGTATAAAACTCATCCATCGAGGTCGGAAACGGTTTATCGAAACCGATTTGGGTTGCTTTCCAGCCGATTTTATTGTTCTCAATATGGGTATGATTCCTGGAGACCAGCAGTTAGCCCTTCGAACCCTGACGAATTTTTCCCTAGATAAACGTGGCTTTCTCGACCCGAAGAGCTTATCCTCAGGCATATGGGCCTGCGGTTCTGTGACCGGTCCCAAATCGTATTCCGAACTAGTAATAGACGCCCAAAGAACTGCTCTAGAAGTGCTACTATTATTAGGAAAGGATAGTCTCCCTGCAGGAGATATACCCATTCAAATCATTCAGGAAAAATGTGGTCTTTGTAACCTTTGTTTAGAGTCATGTCCCTTCAATGCTATCTCCATCACAGCTGATACCGTCCGTATTGATACTCTAAAATGTGAAGGTTGTGGAGCCTGTATCGCAATATGCCCCACAGGAGCCCTGTCTTCACCTCCAATTCAGGAAGAGGTCCTAGCGGCAGTAAATGCACTGTCTAAAGGCATCACCTCACCGCGAATTCTAGTATTTTGTTGTGATTCATGCGGATACTCCGCAGCAGATAATGCTGGCATCCGCCGATTGGAATACGACGCTAGCGCAATGGTAGTTCGACTGCCGTGCACTGGTTGTGTTGATGCAAATATTGTAATAACCGCCCTAAATTATGGGTTTGATGGAGTTATGGTTATTGGGTGTCATGACTCAGCATGCCGGTACTTCGATGGTATCAAGAAGGCAAAGGCACGAATTGGCGTTCTCTCAAACTTCTATGGAAACGAATTACAGAATCGTGTTCGTATTCTCAATGTGTCAGCAGTAGAGGGTCATGTTTTTGCGACAGAGATTAACCAATTTGCTACTGAATTAAAGGAGCTGCTAAGTTCATGACCAAGATTGGTTTCCTTCAGCTAAACTCATGTAGTGGCTGTATGTTTGCAGTACTTGGTAGTGCCATATTCCCAGAACTCCTCAAATCAGCAGATATTCAAGTCTTTCGATTAATATCAGATATCCAAAGTGAAGATCATCTTGACGTAGTATTTGTTGAAGGTGGAGTCACATGTAATGAAGACGCTGAACTTCTTCGCAGACTATGGACAGAAGGAACCAAGATTATTGCGCTTGGGAGTTGTGCGGTTCTCGGCGGAATTATGAGTCAATCTCCAAACATGCATATTGACCCTGTTAATAAATTCGTTGATCCACATTCGTCATTACCTGGCTGCCCACCACCACGAAGGCTTCTTGGAAATCTCCTATTGAGTGCAATCGATGGTTCTGAATTCGAACTACCTGAGAAAAACGTGTGTTGGGAATGCCCATTTGCACAAGATCAAACATATGAGATTGAGATTACATCATTACATTCCACGCATTCTCCAAAAAGCTGTTTTTTGCGCGAAGGTATTCTCTGCTTGGGTCCTATAACCCGTGCTGGATGTGAAGCACATTGTATCAAGGGATCCACTCCCTGTGATGGCTGTATGGGTGTACTAAACGGGAATTTACCCGCAGCCATTGCCAATCTCTTCTCCGTACTAAAAGTCAGCGAAACGATTCGGGAATACGCTGAACTTGCCTTTAGATACCAAAAACCGGAGCTGAAATTAAAACATTGAAAATTCGGATATCCTTGACCATGACCCGTATTGAAGGTGATAGCGCACTTATTGTCACACGAGAGAAAGACCGCATTACCAATGTAATTTATAACATGCCTACTGCACGAGACTTCAAGGGCGTCATAATTGGTCAACAAGTTAAAGACTTACCTAAAATTGTACCTCGAATCTGTGGAATTTGCCCTGTAGCCCATAGAATCGGGGCAGTCAAAGCAATCGAGTCCGCATCTGAAGTATCGATTCCTCCAGTAGCAGAATTACTCCGCGAACTGGCGCTTTTAGGAGAAATAATCCGATCACATACTTACAGTGTTTTCTTCTCAACCTTACCCGACATAATGTATCTGACTGACCAAATCTCTCGCCAAGACATTCTTGGCATAGATCGAACACAACCACGCCTCTTACCCATCGCCATAAAATTATACAATTGCGCGGAGACACTAATCACAGCCACCGCAGGTAATACAAACATGGCTTTTAACCTAATTCCTGGTGGACTCATGCAAAACATCACCATCACTCAACAGCAAGAACTTATCCAACAACTCCACGCAACACTCTCAGGTATTAAATGGACCAAGGAATACTACGGTTGGTTACTAAATGAAATCGAAGGTGAAATCCAAAAATATACTCTCCCCCAACCCCGCTACATTAGCTGCTTTGACACACATAAAAACCGATTCTATGGTACTGACCAAATCGAATTCATCTCTGAAGATGGATCCCAAAGTAAATTTTCCTGTGCTGAATTCTCTGAATTCCTAGTTGAACAGGACTTGCCTGAAGCACCGACTAAAATCATTTACGCAGAATCAAACAAAAGGCTCAATAATCTACTAGCAGGACCTCACGCCCGACTAGCAGCACTCCAAACCAAATCCACAAAGAGTAAAGAATCCCTCCGCAATATACCCAACCTTTTTTATTCAGGGCTTCTCCGAATTGATGAAATCGAATTTGCTATAACTAACGCAATCAAACTGTTAGAAACTGAATGGCAAACGGGTGAAGATGTCTCAGTCGCATTGGAACCACAAATCAGCATCGGAGCCAGTGCTGTGGAAGCACCACGAGGAACTCTTCTCTATCGGATAAACATAAACGACGTTGGAAGAATCGAGGATATCGATATTCGAGTACCCACAGAACTTAATGCCAGTGCAATAACTCTAATTGTCAAAAAAGTCATGACAGCCTGTCTAGATCTTGGTTGGTCAAATGATCAAATCCTCGAACGAGCAAAGATGGCGGTCCGATGTTTTGATCCATGTGTTTCTTGTGCTACTCATACAGATATCAGATTCCGTGATTAGAAAAGCTAGAATGGAGCCTTTCAGCCTAATTTGCGATTCATGACAACAAAAATTATCCATGCTCTAACCATCAGAGAATTAGTATTAGGATTGACGACAAAAGTTGTCATGATTCCCTTACAAATTAATTTTCATCGTCTTTATCTTTGATGTGAAGAAGTTATTATTGCCCTTTAGGGCAAAGTGATTATATGAAAACATTAGAGCTTGCTCCCTTAAAAGAAAAAAAATTGCGGGTCTTCTTGATTAGAAAAGCTTACGATGAACCTTGGCAAATCACTCCCACCTCTTCAGCGTCTGACTCGAAGATGTCTATGATTAAACGACCGTCAATGGCCTATTGTGACATGATAAAACAGGTGGTCGAATCAGAACAGCCAGATTTTGCCACCGATGAATTAGGTATGCGGAATATGAAGGAGTTTCATGAAGACAACCCAATAGCGGATGTCTTAGCGAAACTAAAGATTCCCTATTACGCTGTTGATATGGATGATTTTGCTCAAAGTTATCTCTCTCGGGGTATCAAACTGAAACTGGAAAGACGTAATGAAGTTTTAGAGGGCCTAAGGGTCTTGTCGGATGAAAAAATTACCCCAGATGTGCAGGAAAATATTGATCGACTAGTTGCCTATGGACAGTATTTACATGACGAACTTGAAGAAGAGATTAGACAAGTACAATTTGGGATTCGTGAAAGCTGGATGGCTATGGGAATTCTAAAACAGGCGGATCGCTTCAAAAAGAAACGAATCACGGCTATACATCTAAGCAGTCCGCGACATTTCCAAGGTTTAATGGACCTTTTGCAATCCCTAGATGTGGAAGTGACACCCATATCTTTTAAGCAAATTCTCTCAGAAACACCTAGGGAAGAAATCAAAGGTATGACTGAACTCACAGGAGTATCTTCCATTTCTGTTGTGCCGGTGATTAAGCGCCCAAAAGCGAAATTAAGTGATATCCTTTTTTTCTTAGAAGCGGATGACCACGCTAGCCCTTTTGACATCTGTGTAGCGTACGACGCAGGATTTAATGTTGTAGTTCCCTATGTGGGGGTTGCAATCGATCGTATTCATGACTTAGTCCAAGATGCTATCTTTTCACGAGGAACCAAAGGAGTAAAACACACCTGTTTCTTCGTTGGTGGACGCCAAGTTCCTATCGCCCGTCAGATGGCGGAAACGATTCAGAAAGCAATGGTGAAACCATTCGAAACTTCAATAGTTGTTGACCCTCATGGTGCTTTTTCCACTTCTGCAGCAATGGTCGCCAAAGCTGAAGCTGCGTTACATCAACTTGATTTGGGTTCGCTCAAAGGAAAAATCGCTTTAGTTCTTGCTGGAACGGGACCAGTTGGTGAAAGTGTGGCTCACCTACTTTCCAAATGTGGAGCTATCACACTACTAACATCACGTAAAATTGAACGGGCAAAAGCTGTTGCTCATCGAGCTTCAACCAAGGAGAATACAATAGAAGGTGTTCAAGCAATCACACCAGATGATATTCAGGAGCTTTTAGAAGACGTGACCTTGATTTTTACAGTGGGTGCTCCTGGCGTTCAATTAGTATCACTGGCACAACTTCAAGCGGTTTTAGGACCCAAAATACTAGTGGATGTAAACGCTGTGCCTCCAAGTGGAGTTGAGTCACTCAATCCAATGGACGATCTTCGTGAGTTAATTCCGGATACTTTTGGGATTGGAGCGCTAGCCATTGGCGACCTGAAACTCAAGGTGCAACGTCAGATCCTCCAAGTAGCGCGAAAAAAGGGTCAAGGAATATTTGATGATAGAGTGGCCTTAGACATTGCGCGAGAGATTCTTGAAGAACAACTTGAATCAGCCAGTAGACCCAGACTAAAAATCGTAGTGGCGGCACAATAAAGAGGTTGCCACCTCAATCACTCATTTGCAAGTCCTAGGTGAGCTAGAGTTTCATGAGATAATCGTGGATGTTGCGTGCAGCACGTTTGCCTTCACCTGCAGCGGCGATTACTGTGCCTTCGCCTCCAGTGAGATCACCAGCGGCCCAGACATGCGGTATGGAGGTTTCAAGTTTTTCTGGGTCGACGACAACATCACCCCATTTATCGCATTCAAGCTCTGGTGTGCAACGTGGAACTGAGGGGTTCGCTGAGGCCCCGATGGCAAAAATGACGGTGTCAACGGGGAATTCGAATTCAGATCCCTCGATTGCTTCAGGTCGGCAGCGACCACTTTCATCGGGTTCTCCCAGGCAATTGCGAATGCATTGCATGGTCTTAACACGATCTTGATCGTCGCCAAGGATTCCGATTGGTTGGGTAAGAAATTGAAAGGTGACCCCTTCCTCTTTGGCGTGGTGGTATTCTTCACGTCGCACCGGCATCTCATTTTCTGATCGCCGATAAACGATATAGACCTTCTTGGCTCCGAGCCGTAACGCGGTTCGGGCACTGTCCATGGCGGCGTTGCCGCCTCCTATAACAGCCACGGTTTTTCCGTGGATAATTGGTGTATCATAATCGGGGAATTGGTAGGCACACATGAGGTTTACTCTTGTGAGGAACTCGTTACTACTGTAGGTGCCGACAAGGTTGACTCCGGGAATGTTGAGAAAGCGGGGAAGGCCTGCACCGGAGGCGAGCAGAATGGCATTAAAGCCTTGAGTAAAGAGGTCTTCGAGTGAGTATAACTGTCCGATGAATGCATTGAGTTGAAATTCAACACCAAGTTGTTTGAGATAGTCAACTTCAGCTTTGACAACAGCCTTGGGCAGACGAAACTCAGGAATCCCGTAGATCAACACGCCGCCCGGTTCGTGTAGACTTTCAAAGACGGTAACCTGATGACCAAGTAATGCCAAATCACCAGCTGCAGTAAGACCAGCAGGTCCGCTTCCGACGATGGCAACTCGACGACCTGTGGATTTGGGAAGTTTGGGTACTTCAACACCATGTTCGCGTTCCCAGTCAGCTAAGAATCGTTCAATCCGCCCAATTTCAATAGGATACCCTTTCTTACTTAGGATACATCCTTGTTGACATTGCACTTCTTGCGGACACACTCGACCACAAATTGCTGGTAGACTATTCTTCTCTTTGATAATCCGAATGGCTGTGCGGTAATCCTGATTGCGAACAGCGTCTAAGAATCGATTGATATCAATTTCAACGGGACAACCTGCTACACACTTGGGATTCTTGCAGGCCATACAACGGTTGGCTTCTTGAAGGATTTGCGCTTCATTATATCCTAAATTTACTTCATCAAAATTCTTAATCCGGGTTTTTGGTTTTTGTTCAGGCATTTTGGGTGGTTGGATTGACCAAGGCTGGGGTTTGCCTTTCTTCTGTGATTCTTTTTCTTGTTTTGGTCCCATGTCAAACCCTTCGTGAAAATAACACAGACATCGTGGGAGCATAAGTACCATAATTAAAGAGTTCCGCTAATTCAGAACAAATTCTGGGTGAAAAAGTGTTCACCAGAGATCCTTGGCGACATCCTCTAATCCAAGCCTGATTAACACTTCACGAGTTGGCTTCCCAGTCTTGGGATCCCATTGACTAAATTCATAAAACTCCTTTAATTGCATTTGAAGATTTGGAGTTTTTCCTTCATTCGGTCCACTAGTAAACGGTTGGAGCAGTGCGAGAGGCATTGTGTCGTCCTTGGCGGTTATCCCGCATCGGATATTAAACGCACGTTTCAGATTCATTGTACGTTCACCGATTTCAATTAGTTGATCGGGTGTGATGGTAAATCCAGTTGCTGTATTATACAATTCAGTCACGAGTGAAGGTTCGAGTAGGGCTAATTGACAGAGAGTTAACGAATTGAAAATGGTTCGCCAGTTTCTCAATTTGGCGGTGACAATTCCGCGCCCTTCATCGGCATGGCGATCCCCAGGTTCGATGTCATAGTCAGGAATGGCTACACCCATATCGACAGTATGGATATCTCCTTGCATGTGATGGGCTCCAATTGGAGAAACCGCATAAGAAGTCGCTAGTCCAAAGAAGGCTCGTGGATCGTGCATGGGAACCTCTAGCCCTTTCACGTGGATAGCCAGCTCAGGAATACCTAATTTTTCTCCAGCGAGTTTTACTCCCTCAGCGAGGATATCACCAAGCCCTTCACGATGAGCAATCATTTCGATGAGTTGCAGAAGTGTTCGCCCCTCACCGAAATCTAGTTTCAAAGACCCGATGAGATTCTGCGGGAGCTTTCCGTGTTCATTTGCGGCAAAGCTAAGGGCTATAACGCTCCCGCAAGAAATCGTGTCTAACCCGAAAAGATTACAAAGATGGTTGGCTTGGCACAACAAGGCTAAGTTGTCTACTTCACAAAGTGTGCCCATGGCGCCAATTGTTTCGTATTCGGGACCAGCGACATCATTTAACGAGAAATCATCTGTACTAATGGTGACCACTGGACCACAACCTATGGGACATAAATGACAGCGGAATTGCCCTGATCGATATTCATCTAAAGCATTCGCGTTTATTGTTGAGATATCCATGGAGGGTTTAGTGAAGTACCGGACTGGCATATCATTGAAGAGATTCATCAACATGTCAGCACCGTAGAGGGTGCCTTTTGCTCCCAGGATTGGAGCTAAATTCTCTAGTAGCTGGAACGCTATTTTCACATGTTCTCGAAAAGCTTCAGGATCTGCTAATTCAGATTTCTGTGAACCTCGAACAGTAATTGCCTTTAATTTCTTGGCACCAAAAACTGCGCCAGCTCCAGCGCGGGCACTCGCTCGCCCTTTATCATTCATGATGGCTGCAAATCGAACCAGTTTTTCCCCTGCGGGTCCGATGGAGAGAATACGAACCTTCGAATCGTTGGTTTCCTTCTTGATGTATTCTTCGGTTGCGAAAGTATCCATTCCCCAAAGGTGATCAGCCGATTCAATCTCTGCTTTGTCGTCCCCAATGTTTAATAGCACAGGCGTTTTGGCAGCCCCAGTAATGAGAATGCCATCCAATCCCGTATGACGTAATTCGGCTCCGAAATAGCCACCACCAGTGGATTCACCCCATATACCGGTGAGGGCAGATTTTGTGCAAATGGCATGACGTCCCGTACATGGAGCACCTGTGGCTGTGAGGGGTCCTGTGAAAATGGCAACTTCGTTGTCTGGATGAAATGGATCGAGGGTTTCCACAGTCAGTCGAGTGTATAGAAGTCGTGCTGCATAACCTGCTCCTCCAATGAAATCGCGAGCATAATCCCAGTTTAATGGTTTCCGTTCTGCAGTCCCCTTGGTCAGGTTAGCAAAAAGGAATTCACCCATATACCCCTTGGGATTGGGCATGATGATCACCGTTTTTTGACGCGTTTCATCATCTCAAACATCTGGTGCTGCATTTCAATGGATTCAGCAGGAAGCAGGTTGATCTTCTTTTTATCCACAGCGGAGGCTAGCAGGTATATTTGGGCAACGCGCTCAAGCAGGAGGGCATTATGTAACGCTACATCCATAGATGGTCCGACACAGACTCCACCATGATTTGCCAAAAGTACACCATTACGGGGTCCCAAAGCTTCGACAACATTTGTGGCTAGTTCTTCACTACCCGGTAATCCATACTTGGCGACTTCAATCTGTCCGCCTAGTTTAATGACAAATTCGTCAATAATTGGAGGAAGGGGCTCTTGAAGTACAGCAAGAGCCGAGGCATAAATACCATGAGTATGCACGATAGCATTCACATCGGGTCTAGCTTTGTAGATGGCTGTATGGAGCGGATGTTCAGTGGATGGATTTCGGTCACCGTCAATAATGTCACCTTCAAGATTGATAATCATCACATCGTTAGTATCCATACAGGCGTAGTCAACACTGCTTGGTGTTATCGCGATTGTATCAGTATCAGGGATTCGAAAGCTGGCATTCCCTGAACTGCCTATTACAAGGGCAACTCTTTGCATTTCCTGGCAAACGTCTAGCACTTCACGTTTTGCTTCTTGATTGGCTTTGGGTGTCATTTCAATCCGCCCTCCATTAGTTATCTTACCTTTATAGCTTAGCGGATTGTTTGTACAACGTTTGCCACCGAGAGAAATAGGTTTCGTATCTCTTTTGTCTATCTTCTTGTGGTTTCAGTGATGGCTGCTTTGACACCATTTTCTCCGCGGAGGCCAAGAGGGAATCGTTCAATTCAGCAGCTGTAGCCGCACATATTGCCGCGCCAAGACTTGAAGCTTCCACTTCACTTCCACGATGAATTTCTAATCCAGTAACATTAGCAAGCATCTGTTGCCATAACTGGCTCCGAGTCAATCCTCCCGCAACCGTACAACACTCAAAGGTTTTCTCAGCAACCTCTTGAAGAAGTTCAAGGTTGACACGCATCGCAAAGCAGATATTCTCAAAGAGTGATCGGGCGAGCTCATTCATGGTTATTGGAGTGACAATGGGATTTGCTGGTTGTGGAAAGAAAAATAATGCTGGACGCACAGTCGCCATATCAGAAGCATCCATGATTTGGGGTCCAAGTTGAGCGATAGTATCTAAGGAGCCGATATCAGCTTTTTCAGCTAGTTGCTCAACTTTCGTGTAAGCCTTCTGAGGATCCTTGAAGTCTTCAGAAATCGGTTGAACGATATCTTGGACAAACCAAGCTAGAACAGCTCCTGCTTTTCCCGTATTTGCTTCAAGCACCCAACGTTGAGGAAGCAGATATCGTCCGGTCCACAGCTTGCCACTTTCATCAATGATGGGAGATTCAGAAATAAGTTGGATTGGAGCTGTGTTACCTCCAACAACGCAGACTTCGCCAGGTTGGGTCGTTAAGGTACCTAGCATGGCACATTGTGTATCTGCACCACCAATGCCCACTACTGTTTTCGTTGACAATCCTGTTATCTTGCTTGCCTGTGACGTGATATTACCAACCAAACTTCCTGGCTCAAGAATTGGAGGTAGAATTGCGTCTGTAACTTCTGCCATCTCGAGGATTTCTGGGGACCACTGTGATTTGATGATATCCATTAATTGAGTATTCGAAGCTTGTGAGGGGTCAGTGATAGCTTCCCCAGTTAATTGATAGAGTATCCAGTCACTGATTGAAAGTACGTGGTGAATTTGCGCATAGAGGTCCGGTTTATTCTGTTTATACCAAACAAGACGAGACAAAGCATAGAGAAGAGGTGGCCAGCAGCCAGTGGGAGGACACGAGTCTTCTAGTCCTTTCGCTACAAAATCCTGAACAAAGACACCACGTGCATCCAAGTTGGGACCTGAATAAATGGCCGTTCCTTTCTTGTCGAGAAATACTGCACCGTGACGTTGACTAGTGGCGGAAACGGCTACAACATCCTTTGGTGAAATTTTGGCATCCTTGATGCATTCTCGAATCAGTCTTGTGATTGTGTTCCATGCAGCTATGGCGTCGAACTCCTTGCCTATGCCCATTAGACCCTCAGAATCAGCGTATTGTATTGGTACGAATCGTTTTGCGATTGACGTACCCTGTGGAGTAAACATCATGCACTTAATCCCAGATGTGCCAAAATCGATGGTTAGCAGTTGTCGTTTGGGCATTTTGGGCCCTCATTTTAAGGATTTAAGAACTTCTGGGTTTGCCAGATATTTGGGGATTTCGCCTTTTAAGAACCGGTCAATATCGGCGGCTAAAATCATCGATTGCCGATAAACTACATCACTTGTATTGCCACCTATATGAGGGGTGACGGTTACATTATCCAATGCCAAGAATCGGTTATTTGAGTCAACAGGTTCCCGTGAGAACACGTCTAATCCTGCTCCGGCAAGTCTTCCTTCTTGGAGTGCTTCGAAGAGGGCATCTTCGTCGATAATGGCAGATCGAGCGGTGTTAATCAGGTGTGCTGTGGGCTTCATCCAAGAGAGTTGTTCTTGCCCAATCATACGAAAGGTTTCAGGAGTGGCACGAGTGTGTAGTGTCACAAAATCCGCTTGGCGCATTAGCGGTTCGAGTTCAACTTTTTCGGCACCAACTTCCTTTCCTTTCACAGCACTTACATTTGGGTCAAAGAAGAGTACACGCGTTTCAAAGCCCTGGAGTCTTTTTGCCACACGAACGCCAATTTGCCCTAATCCAATGATTCCAACAGTGCTTCGACCTAATTCGTTTCCTTTTAGCGATTCGTGGAGTTTGGCAAACTCTCCTGCATCATCGATTTGGATTATGCCGGATTTAAGCAGACGATCCGTCTGGATGAGCTTTCGTGCTTGAGCTAACATCAGGAGGATTGTAAGATCAGCCACAGAATCAGCATTTCGACCAGGAGCATAGAAGACAGGAACGCCCTTAGCAGTTGCAGCGTCAACATCGATTTCTTTCGGACTATCACGAGCACAACCAATGAATTTCAATGTGGTGCCTTCAAAGACTTCCTCGGTGGCGGCATCAGCTTCAATAATGGCGGCATCAGCTTCATCTTCTTTCAGCTTTTCAAGAAGCTCTTCACCCCATAATACGCGTCCTGTATTTCGCCAATCTTCATGTATGACAGTCGCGTGTTGGCGAAGAAGCTTCAGCCCTTCTTCGTGAAAGGATGCTGTGATAAGAACTCGCATTCCCCTTCATCCTTTATGTTATTCGTTTTACATCAAGATTTGGAGTTTCATGAGATCCGACATGCTGCCTTTTGCTTTTAGTTTTCCAACAGAATAAGCATCAAGTGGACTGAGCCCCCCCTCCATGATTCCAACTAGAGTTTCACTATCTGTTGTGACTAAAAGATTCGGTTTTTCCAACTCACCCTCTGTAAAGGGATCCATAGTTTCATCATGAATCCGTGTATAGAAGCTTGTTTTAAGATCGGTGAATAGGAACTGAAGTGTTCGATCAAACCCTTTGAATTTGGATTTAGTAGCGGGGTCCTCGAATTGCCCTCGAACGCCTTCTAGAACCTCAAGGATTTTGTCTTTCGTTACCATTTGTGGGCGTCACCCGATAGGATATCCATGAAAGGTTTTAGGTTAAAAACACATTCCCCTTGCAGTTTTTAAGCCGATAGAATCCAATTAACCGCACCGAGCCAAATCTATACTGGCAAGAGAATCATTAGAGCTAAACATACTAGAGATATGCCAAGAAGGATTCCGCCTGCGGCAAGGATCACGATACCACTTTTAGCTTGTTCTTGACGGTGAGTTTCAAAGCGACGCATTGTATGTCGAGTATGGGGTGGATTGACAGCATACCGATATGCTGCTGTGGCTTCAACAAAGGGAGTAAGTAAACAAATTCCGAAGATGATTAGAATAACACTCATGAAAAGCAGGGTAAACCCAAATGAATAGAGCGTCAAGATGTGAAAGACGAGAAACGTGGCAACAGAGGCAATTATGAGACAAATTACCAAAGTTATGGCTAGCCGTTTGCCAAAGGAAGCCCAATTCATTAATTACCCTCGTCAGATTCTAAGAAGAACAGCTGAAAAAAGTTATGGAATTATTTTGATGGATAGTGGATAGGGTTGGATAATGAATTATGATTTGCTGTGAGCGCACATTTGCTTATAATGCTCAGAAGCATGTTCCTCTTGGCTTTTATAGGTGTCAAGGCGTTTAATAAGAAGGTTAAAGTCCACTTCGTGCGCATCGAATTCTGGGCCGTCGACACAGGCAAATTTTGTTTGCCCACCAATCTCGACCCGACAAGCTCCACACATGCCTGTGCCATCAACCATAATTGGATTTAGACTGCATTCAGTTTTCACACCAAACGGTTTGGTTGTGGCAGCGACATTTTTCATCATTATAGGAGGACCGACAGTATAGACATAATCAATTGGGCGATCTGATTCGAGAAGTTCTTTTAGTTTAGTGGTAACGAAGCCTTGTGTGCCCTTAGATCCGTCATTAGTGGTGATGTAGATTTCATCACTCACTTGACTGAGTTCGAGTTCACATACCAACAACTCTTCTTGTCGAGCACCTAAGATTGTGATGAGATAATTCCCCGCTTCTTTTAATTGACGGGCACGGGGCAGCGAGGGGGCAGCACCGCATCCTCCTGCAACTACAATCACAGTGCCGTACTTTTTTACAGAGGGAGCTGTACCCAGGGGACCAAGGATATCCTTAATTTCATCGCCGGGTTGGAGTTTGGAAAGTTCTAGTGTCGATTTTCCCAACACTTGGAATACAATAGTGACAGAGCTCTTGTCAACGTCCCAATCTTTTAGAGTGAGTGGGATGCGTTCGCCTCGATCATGCAGACGATAGATGAGAAATTGACCTGGACAAGCTTTAGCAGCAATTTCGGGTGCTTTGACCTCGAATTCGAAGATGTCGGGAGCGATGGTTTTTGTGGACAATATCTCAAACACGCTTGAACCCTCATGTAATAATGGTTGAATTGTGACCTATAGGCACGAGAAGGTGAGTGGTGTATAAACGTTATCAATGTTTGAGGTGATAGAGCCGTTCTAAATCGTTGAACACCTTCATTTGATGCGTTCTAATCTTTAGATTAAAGGTCTTTGCATTACTCAGTATTGCACATGACAGTCTCACGAAGGTTCCGATCAACCCGTGTTTATACTTCTTTGACCCGACGGGGATTGCCATCCCTTCGGATTCTTGCGCTCGTAGCGATTATTTTGTCGACATCAGTATTTACGACTTTGTATGTAGAGCATAGATATTTTTCAGCGGAGGGGTTACAGAATTTTGGAAGTCATGGGGAAGTGGTTTTTTATCTTCGAACACATCAACCACGCGGGATCTTCGGAGAGGGCATGTATGGCGTCAGGCCTGAGTTGTGGACCTTTTCAGATTCAGGGTTAGGAAGAACTGTAGGTGCCTACTCAACCACGAATATCCAAGTAGCTGGTGTGGATGAGTTAGATATCGTCAAGACCAATGGTACTTTCATCTATACAGTTGTTGATGATGAGGTCATCATTATTCGGGCTTATCCCCCAGAGCTGGCCGAAATTGCAGGCAGAATCACTCCAATGGATTCTCCACTGGGTCTATTCCTTTATGACTCAAATAGACTAGTTGTGATCAGTCAAGGGATATCAATCGAGGTCTTCGATGTTACCTACCCCTCTAATCCTCAAAGGATAAACTGGGTGACTTTTGAAGGATACTTCATTGGAGTCCGATTAATTCAAAATAAAATCTATCTAATTGCAGGGATGCCCACTGAAGATACGTTTGGTAATACACTGATTCCAGAGGTTGGAATCACTGGTACTTGGGGAACCATCATCAATATGCGTGTTCCAGCATCCCAAATTTTCTATGACCCAAAAACGATTGATACCTTCTTCCATTATACTTCAATTCTAACCCTAGATATTTCAGCACCTGCAGCCCTTCCAGATGTCAAATGCTTTCTGATAGGAACTAGTGGTGCCACCGTTTATGTTTCAGAAAATAACTTGTATTTGGCCACCCACCAGTGGTTCGCTGGATCAGTTACAACAATTCATCGATTACAAATCATGGAAGACACCGTAGCTTATGCCGCGTCCGGAACTGTAGCAGGATATCTTCTTAACCAATTTTCCTTGGACGAATATGAAGAGCATCTTCGAGTATTTACCACGTATTACGATGTGAACTCAAGACAAGTTAGTGGACTCAGTATTTTGAACATGCAACTTGAGTTAGTAGGATCAATCGAAGGGTTAGCACCAAACGAGCAGATTTACTCAGCACGATTCCTTGGCAAGATGGGATTTTTGGTCACATTCTATAAGGTTGATCCTTTGTTTGTCTTCAATTTGACAGAGCCCACTAATCCGCAACTTCTTGGTGAACTAAAGATTCCTGGGTTCTCAAATTACTTACATCCACTCGATAGCAACCATTTACTCGGAATCGGTAAGGATGTAGAAATTCAAGGTGACAATTGGTGGTACCAAGGTATGAAAATCAGCCTTTTCAACACGACAAATCCCTTTGACCCACAGGAAACCACGAATCTTATCCTTGGAGTACGAGGAACTGATTCAGAAGCACTTGAAGACCATAAAGCAATTCTCATTGATCCTGAAAAAGGCCTTCTTTCTATGCCCATCCGACTTTGCGAATATTTAACAAATAACACCGACATAGATCCACGGGAACATGGAACAATATCGTGGCAGGGTGCTTATGTTTTCTCAGTGAATCCTGCCAATGCCTCCTTGACGATTCAGGGTCGCATTACTCATATCGAAGATCTTGATGCATTCCGATTGGACTGGTGGGCTTTTCGAGATCAGTTCATTCGCAGAACTGGATACATCGAATCGATGTTCTATGCAATTTCAAATTCGAAAATCACGTTTCATAATCTAACTGATCTGAGTTTCATAGGTGAACTTTCTCTAACCTGAGATAGAATAACAATGAATCAAGGATTGTTCGTAAGAGAAGTAATTATTTTTCTATTTTGATGTCAAGCCCATCAACTGTATAATTATGAGGCTTGTAAGTTTCAGAGTCATATCGCCCTCCAGCCTTCTTAACACAGAGCGATCTTTGATTATCAAGTTTGTCTAGTTCAATAACGACTTGGGTTGTATGCTCGATAGCCGCGAGAAACTCCTGACTGTGTGCTTTACGGTTAATTGTCCAATAGGCAAGTGTTTTATAGGCATACAAAGCAGGGCAAATATGTCCAAAAAAGGATCGGGCACCATCTTGTCCCCAAATGATTTCCATTGCTGTAAGGCTATTAATTACAAGTCGTGTTCCATCACCAACGAACTCCCGTTCAATTCTACCGAAGAAATGATGAAACCTTTCAACATCTCTAGACATTGGAACCTTTCGAATCCATGAAGGGGCTTTGTCATAGAAATCCGTGAAGATTAATTCACCACGTCCCCCTGATTCTGAAAAGCAATCAAGTACTAGTAAATGCTCTTCCCAGCCTTTTGGTAATGACTTGATTAGCGGTTCAAGAAATAATAGTAATGCTTGTGGTGGGTAAATGAAATCCAAATAAATGACTTGATTCTTTTTTACAATACCTTGGCGCATGAAGTTTTGAAGGAACTCATGAATGAAGGTTCCGGTCTCATATTCCCAAACTACATTTTCGCCTAAAATCAAACCTTTTCCTAATATCTCATCCAACGTGGGTATCCCTGTTGAGCAGCGCATTGAAATTAAACTCCCAAAATGGACAAGCAACACCGCATTATATATCTAGTTGTTGTTTGATGTACATTATTGAACAAAATGAACATAAGCTTTGAATAGTTGAACACTATATTCTAACTTAACCAGGTGAAAAGAAATGCTCCACCTGGTTGAACTTACTCCGAAAGAATTAGGCTTAAAGAAGTTGATGGTTGACTTCTTTGCTGATTCGCCCAAAGATACTGCGGGTTTGGAACACTTCTCATCAGCTCATTACGCACTGATGACGGTTTTTTCACAAAACTACAAGATTGCCTTAGAAGATACTTCAAAAATGTTTGACATGTTATCTTCAAAAATCCGCAACGCTGAATATGTGAAAGTTGAATGCCCTGGTGAAATACCAGGGAATGGGTGCTTATCTAAAAAAGAAATCGAAATGCTAGCGACTATGTTCGAATACTTTTCAGAAGAATCGTCCTTCGCAGAGGCAAGTCTTCTTGCTAATCGACGTGAGGCTTTAGTTGATTATTACAAATGGATTCATGGCGGTGATCTTGAAGAAGCACATAGTTGTTGCCACAATTTAATTGATAAAATTGAAACGGCCACTGCTATAGAGATTCAAACACTTCAAGAAGTCACACCAACACCTAATCCTTATGAAGCAGCCCTTCATCAGCTGGATCTCGCCGCCGAAAAATTGGGGTTAGACTCAGCCACTCATGAAGTTCTTCGTCATCCACAACGTATTCTCATCGTCAACATCCCCGTCCATATGGATGATGGTGGTATTCGGGTGTTCACTGGATACCGATCACAATACAATGATGCATTAGGTCCTACTAAAGGGGGTATTCGTTATCATCCCGAAGTGACCTTAGATGAAGTTATTGCATTATCAGCTTGGATGACGTTTAAGACTGCTGTCGTGGGTCTTCCTTTGGGTGGCGGTAAAGGCGGGATACGGTGTAATCCCAAAGAAATGTCCATCAACGAACTAGAACGCTTAACACGAGGTTACACACGAGAACTGGTACGATTCATTGGACCCCAAATTGATGTTCCAGCGCCAGATGTCTATACCAACTCACAAACGATGACCTGGATCATGGATGAATATGCAGAATGCACGGGGACATATTGTCCTGGTGTCGTCACTGGTAAACCAGTGGGAATTGGTGGCTCCAGAGGTCGTGACGATGCAACTTCACGCGGTCTGGTTTATACCGTAATTGACGCCGCTGAGCATCTCGGTATTCCGCTAAAGGATGCACGCGTGGTTGTCCAAGGTTTCGGAAACGTTGGATCTCATGCTGCCCGAATTCTAAGTGAAGTGGGGTGTAAAATCATTGGTGTATCTGATTCGAGAGGTGGTTGCTTTAGCCCTGAAGGTTTAGATCCCATGAAAGTAGGAGAGCACAAAAAAGAAACCGGTTCGGTGGTTGACTTTCCAGAATCTGTTCCGATTAGTAATCAGGATCTTTTGGAGCTTGATTGTGAGATATTAATTCCTGCAGCTCTTGAGAACGTTATTACTGCTGAAAATGCCCCACGGATTAAGGCAAAAGTTATCGCTGAAGGCGCAAATGGACCCACAACTCCTGAAGCTGATGAAATTCTCCATCAACAAAACATCTTCCTGATTCCTGACATCCTAGCAAATGCAGGTGGAGTCACAGTAAGTTATTTCGAAATGGTTCAAAATCAAATGAACTACTTCTGGACAGTTGAAGAAGTAAGAGAGAAGTTACAAAAAATCATGAACACAGCGTTTCATGAGGTTCTTGCAATCTCCAAAGAGCATGATGTTCCAATGCGGATTGCAGCTTACATGCTAGCAATAAGCCGAATTGGGTACGTGATGCGCACTCGAAAAAGCTTAACGACCAAAAGACATCTCAGTATTCCGATCTAATTGGTACTAACTCTATTTCCAGGCAGCATAACGCTGCCTGCCTTACTCCTTTGAATGTACATTCGAGTATAAAATATGTACAAGATTAATAAAGAAGTGTACATCGCTGTGAAATGAGGGATTCATGTTGTCGGTACACATACATACCACAATCCCAAAAAAATCAGGAGAAATTCTTACAAAACTTGCGGGTACTTATGGAACCAAGAGCCGTGTGCTTGAGAAAGCATTAGAAACTTTGCTACGGGTTGATAAGGTTGGCTCTTGTGATGACTGTGCGTTAAAGGCACAAATGGAGGAGCAAACTAAACTACGAGAGGCCATAGAGTTAGCTTCAGTTCGTAAGGACTTACTTGATGAACTTCTAAGGGTTGCACTTTCAGATCAGACCCTAGACGAGTTTATTCAATGGCAACGAAACGAGGCACAGAATACAACTGAACTCATTAGGAGCTCCATCAATTGGAAAGTTCCTACTAATTTTAAGGAGTTTCTTTCAGTCACTGAACAAATTGGTGAGATTACACGACTCTTTGATATTGCCTCCTACCGTGAAACGGATAACACAATTATTCTTCGCCCTAATGTGTTTTTACGAATGCCAGAATTGGTTGCATTTCAACAAGCTTTGATCTTGGAAGGAATTGGCATTAATTTTGATCTCCGCATTATGCGAAAAGAGATTATTTTGAAGATGCTTCGGAAAGACTTAGCAGCCGTTCGAAGAAGTGACCCAGTTCAAGAAGTTATTAAACGAATGGAAGAAAGAATAGGAAAACTCAAACCACAGTTATTCAAGGAACAATTAGCATTAGTTGGGCCTGCATTTTTGAGTTGGGCCGCAAAGAGTCTTGAGGGTTCAATTGCAGACTTGGGAACAGTAATTGAGGACATAAGATTATTCCTAAAACCAGCTGAACTATCCGAAGAGCCTCAAGAATTTCTAGAGGGACTTTTACGTGCAGGACAGAATATGAATTGGATCACCCAGTTAAGCATAAATCACGAATCTGAAAATCGATATCATATTGCATTTCAAGCAACATCACCTTCAATGGCCAACATAGCAATGGTTAGCTTTGCGTTGATTCTTGCTACTCGAGGATGGAAGCTCATCAAATACGCCACCGAATATGACCAAGGGCGTTTCACGATTGAATTTGTTGGTGAAGGCAGCCAAGATGTATTAGACCAACTTGTTGAAATGAATCTATTTCGTGTCCTTAATGAACAATTTCTGGATTCAATTCCTATTCCTCGAGAGCTATTCGATTCTTTCGCCATCAAAGTTTATGATAGTGATAATCGACGATTTGAGGAAGTATATCGAAATATTGGTTTTCGGGTTGCCAATGCAATTCAAATGTTAGCAAAAACAGATGAAGGAAAAATCCGAAGATTAGCTAGAAGATTCATAGAAAGGAATTTGCATCAAGCCCAGCCTAATGCCGAACTTCGGTTTATTGATGAAGCGAATTTTTCTTTAGTCTTCAACCAGTTAGAGCCGCTGACTTTGGCTAGTCAAAGAATTTTGATACAGGCAATGTATGAAGCGTTAGGTTATGAAGTCTCTATTACTACATTTCAAAATCTATTGAACATTAAACTAAAAATGGTTGGAAAACCAAGTCTTAGTCCCCTTCACCGCAGCGAGGTGGTACAAATGGTTAGTGATGCTATCGCTGCAGATTCTGCTAAAGATGCACTTGCACAAGTAAAACCAACATTAGACGAGCTCTTCCCGCGCGATTATCCATGGTCACTGAACGAGGTTGGTAATCGTCTACTCGAAATGTACCGAGAGCTTGGTATCCAAGTGGAAATTGAATATTTTGAAGGAGGCTTTACCCTCAAATACCGCACTTGCCCTTACTATAAACTAGTGAAAAATGAACAAAAAACCTGGTTATGTTCATTTCGCAAAAAAGCTATTGAATATATCCTATCTCGTGTTACAAAGACCGGAAAAGGTCGCATTAGGATCATTAAGTCCCTCATTCAGAATGGGACACATCCTTGTGAATACGCAATATTTCTAGAGGACTTTTTAGCGAAGGCTTCATAATGAATCAAGTAAAAAAATGGGCAGATTCAAGCGGTATGTCCCATGAAGTACAGGCAAAAGCAACACAATTAGTTGTTTGAACCTCGAATTATAATCATTCAGAACAAAGGAGGTACGTCCAATGGTAACTGTGAACTTAGATAAAATATTCAACCCGCGAAGTGTGGCTATCGTCGGTGCAAGTGAAGAAGAGGGAACGGTTGGACAGATACTGATGACTAATCTTACACAAAGTGGCTTTGAGGGTAAAGTTTACCCAGTTAATATTCGGCGAAAGGAAATTATGGGTCAAAAAGCCTATCCGAGAGTAGGTGAGATTCCAGATTCTATTGATTTGGCGATAATTGCCACTCCAGCAAAGACGGTTCCAAGTATTGTCGAAGAATGTGGAAAAGCTGGGATAATTGGAATCATTATTATCTCTGCAGGGTTTAGGGAGATCGGTGAGGAAGGACGGGCTTTAGAGAAACAGCTAACCGAATTGAAGAATCAGTATAATTTGCGTATCATCGGTCCCAATTGTTTCGGGGTAATTCGTCCAACCATCAAATTAAATGGAACTTTTGCTGAGAGCATGCCGAAAGCAGGTAATATTGCCTTTATTTCACAGAGCGGGGCGTTGGGTTCAGCTATTTTGGATTGGGCAAATGTACAAAACATCGGATTTAGCCATTTTGTGTCAGTTGGATCGATGCTAGATGTCGACTTTGGTGATTTGATAGATTATTTCGGGACCGATCCGCAAACACGAAGTATTCTCATGTACATTGAGGGTATTTCAGAAGCCAGAAAGTTCATGAGCGCTGCTCGCCACTTTGCTAAAATAAAACCCATGATTGTCGTTAAAGCCGGAAAATTCAGTGAGACTGCCAAAGCTGCTGCGTCACACACGGGATCATTGACCGGTTCTGACATGGTCTATGATGCCGCCTTTAAACGCGCAGGGATTGTACGTGTTGAGGAAATTACTGATCTTTTCAATGCTGCTGAAGTATTAGGAATGCAGCCACTTCCTCAGGGACCGCGATTAGCAATAATTACTAATGCTGGAGGTCCAGGTGTGATGGCCGCAGATGCTTTAATCGCTCGTGGTGGAAAGCTTGCACAACTTGATGAA
>Ga0209636_10000725_pt1 | contig 32802 bp, 30 predicted proteins | sample DeeMarSWOR152_54_FD_187464 | JGI IMG/M metagenome (GOLD analysis project Ga0209636, IMG submission 187464) | Marine sediment microbial communities from White Oak River estuary, North Carolina - WOR-1-52-54 (SPAdes) (version 2) | ecosystem: Environmental > Aquatic > Marine > Intertidal zone >...
AGTAGCTCGTATTATTTGTTCCCTTATCGAAAAAATCTGCAATCTCCACCCCTAATGCGCTCGCGATTCTGCTGAGAGTAGCTATCGGGGGGACCTTCTTAGCGTTTTCTAGCTTGGACAAATACCCCTTGGTGAACCCCGTTCTTTCAGCGAGGGCATCCAGGGTTATATTTTTCCCCATCCTTAGATTTCTTATTTTGTCTGCGATCTTCTTTTCTTCCAAGGTGGACGCCTGTCTGGGGCTCCATAAGCCCTGTAACATCATATGCCGCAAAAAGGCTGTATACCAATAGGAAACTTGTATACTTTTGGGAAACTCGTGTCAACTATCAAAAGCATGAATTACACACGGCTCAAGGGCAAAGACACCAAGAATTGGGCAAAAGCACCTATTTTCGTTCTATTTCTTCAATTTTCGGTGGAATCCTGTTATATTTGATCTTCGGGTTTGCTACCATGGGATCTGAATGGCTTTTGAGCTTGAGGAAGGGAGTTAACGGGAAAAGAGGTGACAACCATGGGGAGATCACTTGATTTTGCGTTTCTTGACGCTACTGCCCAAGCCGAGCTCGTGCGGCGTAAGGAGGTCAAGCCCATTGAACTGGTGGAGGCAACAATTGAGCGCATCGAGCGTCTGAATCCGCCTTTGAACGCTGTAGTCACTCCGATGTTCGACCACGCCCGCGTCACGGCCACTGGCCAGCTCCCTGATGGGCCATTCGCCGGGGTGCCGTTTCTCCTGAAGGACTTGTTGGCCTCTTACGCCGGGGTGCGGATGACGGCGGGCTCGACCCTGCTTCGCGATTTCGTGCCCGATCATGATAGTGAACTCGTGGCCAGGCTGAAGCGAGCAGGGCTCATCATCCTCGGGAAGACCAATACGCCGGAATTCGGCATTCTCCCAACCACCGAGCCCCGTCTTTTCGGTCCCAGTCGCAACCCCTGGAATGCGGGGCGAACGACGGGCGGCTCCAGTGGCGGTTCGGCTGCCGCAGTGGCCGCCGGCCTGGTTCCCATGGCCCACGGCAACGATGGCGGCGGGTCGATTCGGATCCCGGCCTCGTGCTGCGGTCTCTTCGGCCTCAAGCCGACGCGGGCACGCAATCCCCTCGGTCCCGATAACGGGGACATCATGAGCGGGCTGGTGGTCGAGCACGCCCTCACCCGGTCCGTTCGAGATAGTGCTATTTTACTCGATGCGACCTCGGGGCCTGACGTGGGCGACCCGTACTGGGCACCGCCGCCGATGCGCTCTTTCCGGGAGGAGGTGAGCGCTTCCCCCGGACGGCTGCACATCGCCTTTACCACTGAGGCAGCTACCGGGATTCCGGTGCACGCTGACTGCGTGGCTGCCGTGCGTGATGCGGCGGCGCTCTGTGCCGAACTGGGCCATGAGGTGGTGGAAGGAGGCCCTGAGTTGGATCCAGTATTATTGCTTCAGGCTTTCACTGTCGTGTGGTCAGCAGGGTGTGCCTCAATTCTGGACGGAATAGCGCGGGTAACCGGCCAAGCACCGAATCCGGATCACGTCGAACCTCTCACGTGGGCACTATACGAGATGGGGCGTGGGCAGAGTGCCTCAGACTATATTTTCGCCCTGTCCACGCTTCAGAAAGTAACCCGTCAGGTCGCCCGTTTCTTTGTTGATTACGATGTATGGCTCACACCAACGCTTGCTGAACCCCCTGTGCCCCTTGGGACCTTCGATGCGTCCCCGGAGAATCCCCTCCAGGCGTTCTACCGCGCGGCTTCATTTGTACCTTTTACCCCAATCTGCAACATAACCGGGCAGCCAGCCGTGTCCGTCCCCCTTTTCTGGAACGCCGACGGCCTTCCGGTAGGAACCCACTTCGTTGGGCGCTTCGGCGATGAGGCGACCCTGTTTCGCCTTGCGGGGCAGCTTGAGGAGGCGCGGCCGTGGGCCGACCGCCGACCGCCGGTATCGGGCTGACAACGTATTCGAATTTGGGAAGGTGCGTTCAGGGCATGGGTGGCCCGGGGCGACACGAAAAAGGAGTCCTCTACTCGAATTTGTGCCTGATGATTGCCCCCTTATCGGCGGATTCCGCGAGGCGCGCGTAGACCGCTAGGTATCCCCTTTTGATCTTTGGATCGGGCTGTTGCCATCTGCTAAGGCGGGCCTCAATTTCCTCGTCAGAGAGGCGGAGGTGCAGGCTGCGGTTCGGGATATCGATGGTTATCGTGTCACCATCCTCCACGATGGCGATGGGGCCGCCTTCAGCCGCCTCAGGTGAGATGTGGCCGACGAAGCAGCCGTTATTGGTGCCGGAGAAGCGGCCGTCGGTTATGAGCGCCGTCTTGAGGGCGAGCCCTTTACCATAGAGCAGCTTCATGGCCTTATACATTTCGCGCATGCCAGGGCCGCCCTTGGGGCCCTCGTAGCGAATGACCACAACATCACCCGTTTGCACCTTTCCCCCAAGGATGGCCTCGTTTGCCATCTCCTCGGAGTCGAAGCAGCGGGCCGTGCCCGTAAATGTGAGCATCTCGGGAACGATCGCGGCCGGTTTGGTGATCCCGGTATTGGGCGCTAAATTTCCGCGCAAAACGGCCAGGCCGCCTTCCCCGCTCCAGGGATCCGACATAACCCTGATGATAGTGCTGTCGTGGATTTGGGCATTGCCGACATTCTCCGCCACGGTCTTGCCGGTGACGGTCAAGGCGTCGGCATGTAAGATCGGCAGAACCTCCCTCATGACCGCGGGGATGCCGCCAGCCCGGTGGAAGTCCGGAACATTCGGGGCTGCAGCCGGGTTCATCCTGGCGATGTGTGGCGTGCTCCGACACAGTTCCTCAAACAGTTCCATGCTTACCTCGGAGTCGGCCTCGTAGCCGATGGCGGGTATGTGCAGGGCCACATTGGTAGACCCGCCGATGGCCGCAGTGACGCGAATGGCATTTTCAATGCTTTTTTCGTTGATAATTTGTCGTGCTGAGATGCAGCTTCTAGCCATTTCGACAATCCGGCGTCCGGATTCCTGGGCGACGCGGAGCCGGTCGGCATGGGTCGCCGGTATGGTGGCACTTCCCGGAAGGCACATGCCCATGGCCTCCGCCACACAACACATGGTATTGGCCGTTCCGAGGAAGGAGCACGACCCACAGGTCGGTGCTGCGCAGTCCTCCAGCTTATGGTACGTCTCCTCGTCGATCTTTCCGGCCTTGAGCATGCCAAGTCCCTCGGTGAGGGACGTGGCGTCAGCGGCGCGGTTGTCGAACTCACACCCCCCTTCCATGGGACCCCCTACAACGAGGATTGCCGGGATGTCAAGGCGCGCTGCCGCCATCAACATTCCCGGGACGATCTTGTCGCATGAGCCAAGGAGCATTAAGGCGTCGAGGCGATGAGCCTCGATCATCATCTCTATGTCGTTAGCGATTAGGTCGCGGGTTGGCAAGATATAGCGCATCCCCTCGTGCCCTTCGGCAATCCCGTCGCAGGCGGCGATGACGCCGAATTCGACGGGGGTACCTCCTGCTTGCCATATACCCTGTTTGGCATAATCGGAGACCACGTTCAGGTTGCAGTGACCCGGGACTATCCGGTTCCAGGAGTTGGCGATGCCGATCAAGGGTCGCTCCAGATCGTAATCGCTGTACCCCATGGATTTATACAGAGCACGCTGCGTGGATCCCTCGGGGCGCTTCAGGATGTCTTTACTCCGCCGGTTCATTTCAATTCCTCCTTTAAAGCTCTTATTTCAAGATGCTGTCAGCGATAAGTCGCGAAAAGCCAAGAAAGATCAACACCTCCTTCGATCATTAAGATGAATCGAACCTGCCGGAAACCACTCAAACTATTACATATTACCAGTAAAATAAATAGGAAAAATGTGATAGTATGGCTTATCATTTCGGAAATGCTGGAATTTGAAGACAGGTCGAGGGGAACGCGGCAAAATCGCTCTTTTATCTCTGTACTTATGGAAAAAACAGGATCCTCAATTGTAATGGGCACGGTCTAAAATGGGTGGCGATTCTCTCAGGGATTATTTTCTGGATAGCTTTTTGACGCGGGGGGAAAAGAAGGCGATAAGTTTCCTCCGTGATGGTATAGTGGAGACGCAGCTCTCCTATCGGGAATTGAATCAGGACTCCAACCGGATGGCCAATACCTTCCTCGATCTCGGGGTCAAAAAGGGAGAGAGGGTAATCCTCTATCTCCCGAAGTCCCTCGGTTTTGTCGTCGCTCATTTCGCGCTTCAAAAGATAGGGGCTATTGAGGTCCCCTTGAACCCGGGGTTTAAGAAGTCGGAAATGCTCTATCTGCTCGAGGACACCGAGCCGAAATTGGTGTTATCAGGATCCGAGCAGCAGTCCATAATAAAAGAGATAAACCCCCACTTGACCACCATTGTAATCGCCACTGAAAGGCCTTACCAGGGTCTCGATTTCTTTCGCTCGGCCTCAGATGGTTTGCCGAATGTAGCAATGGGAGCAGAGGACCCGGGACTTATTATCTATACCTCGGGAACAACGGGGAAACCCAAAGGGGCTATTCTTAGCCAGGGGAATCTAGTCTGCGATGCGAGAAACGTCATAAGAATGTGGGAGATAACGGAATCAGATGTGCTGTGCCATGCATTGCCCCTGTTCCACATCCATGGGCTCTGTTTTGCACTTCACACCGCTCTCATAGCTGGATCCCATGTGCTCATACTTGATGAGTTCTCACCGGAAGAGGTTATTGAGGTATTAGCGAGAAAAGAGGGTGAATATGCCTGTACCCTGTTTATGGCTGTCCCTTCTATGTACGGGAAGATGATGGACTATCTGGGGGAGAAGGTCTTGGACTTCGAGCATATTCGGTTGTGGACGTCCGGATCAGCGCCCCTTTTGCCCACGGATTTTGAAAGGGTAAAGAAGGTGTTCGGCAAGGAACCCGTGGAACGGGAGGGTATGTCGGAGACGGGGATGAACTTCTCTAATCCGCTGAGGGGCCTGAGAAAGCCGGGTTCCATAGGGCTCCCTTTGCCGGGTGTTCAGGTCAGGATTGTAGACCCCGAGACCCTGAAGGATGTCGTTCCGGGGGAGACGGGGGAGATCTGGCTCAGGGGTCCCAATGTTACCCCGGGTTACTGGCGAAAACCCGAAGAGACGGCGATGGCATTTGAAGAAGGCTGGCTGAGAACGGGAGATCTGGGGAGGGTTGATGAGGAAGGATACTATTATCTGACGGATCGCATCAAGCATATCATCATCTCGGGCGGCGAGAATATTTCTCCCAAAGAGGTGGAGGCGGTCATAAACCAGTTAGGAGGTGTTGTTGAATCCTCTGTGGTCGGGATCCCGGATGAGAAATGGGGGGAAAAGGTTGTCGCGGCCGTTGTCACGAAGCCCGGCTCCAGGATCAAACCCCAGGAGATTCGGGACTTCTGCAAGAAGCACCTCCACGACTGGAAGTGTCCCAAGGAGATCGTCTTCCTGAAAGAGTTGCCCAAGAATAAAATGGGAAAGGTATTGAAAGAAGAGGTGAAGCAATCCTTCAAACGCTAAGAAGCAGCAAGCGCCAGGGAGTATAGATAGAGGTTTTGTGCAGGCTCGGGATAGAGTTGAAGCGAATCACGAGGTAATCCCATGGAAAGAGGGATGACGATAGACCAGCTAAGAGTCGGCCAAGTGCACGAGACCAGCGTAGCCATCACCGAGGAGATGATCGAGCGTTTTGCGCAGGCTACAGGAGACCACAATCCCATCCACGTGGACGAGGACTATGCCAAGGGGACAATTTTCAAAACCCGGGTTGCCCACGGCATGCTTCAGGCGGGCATTCTTTCCGGGGTTTTAGGTACTCGTTTCCCAGGTGTAGGCACGATATACCTTTCCCAAACCCTTAAGTTCCTCAAGCCGGTATTCATAGGCGATCGCATCACTTTCCGCCTGAAGGTGGTGGAACTCCTCAAGGAGAAGAACCGGATCCGTCTGGAGACCGTCTGCATCAACCAGAAGGGTGAAACGACCCTCACGGGCGACGCCTTGGTCATGCTCCCTTCATGAAGCCAATGAATGGGGTACAGGAGACCGGAACGCAGAAGAAGTAGTTTGCCTACCCTACCTTCATGAACGGAAATCCCTGGTGACTGTATCTTTGACTTGGAACGCTAAAAGATGTAAAGTAGAGGTCATGAATCCAACGGAGAGGTGATGTAACCGAAAAGGATGAGAGATTTTTGGGGGGTATATCCATGGATGAGAGCACAAAATCAAAGAAGTTTCCTCAAATAGTAACATACGGTATTCCTGTGCTCATTGCCGTGGTAGTTGGGCTCTTTCTCTTCTTTCACTATACCAGGCCCGAGAGGGAAATCGAGAGAGAGGCAGAGAAGCGCGTAGAAGCTCTCAAGGGGGAGCTGCGTGGGCCCATAGATATGGAGCGGGCAGATCACTTCGTCGATGCCAAAACAATTCTCTCAAAGAGGGACCGGCGCATCATCACGACAACGCCGAAAACGCTTCTGGAAGATCTTTCCATTGGAGCCAAGTCCGAGATCAAGGTCTTGATTGAGGAGGAGAAAACGAGCATAACCACCCCCCGTGAGCTCATGGAGAACCAAACCATCCACCCGGATGCTCCCATTCGCGTTCTCAAGGAAGGCGGGGAAATCATAGAGACCACTCCCAGGAAGCTTATGGCTGACTCTTCTCTTACTCCTGATACGCCCATAAAGATCATAGAAAAGGTGGAACGGGTGGCTGTCACCACCCCTGAGGAGCTCCAGAAGACGGCCCCGAGTTTGGATACGCCGATCAAGGTCATCGTGGAAAAGCCGGGGGAAGCCGTGACAATCGCCCAACTCTTGCCGGAGGAGAGGGGCCTTGAGAAAGACACGTTTTACGTCCACGCTGTGACGAGGGGGGATGTTCAGGGCATCTGGGGTATCATTCAGCGTGGCCTCATTGATCAGTTCTTACAAGGGGTCCCCGTTCCGGCTGAAGAGGAGATCACGAGAAAACGGGTTCTGAAATTAAGAATACCGAATGATGCGGATGAACCCCGGGAAAGCGGCTACAGCTCCTTTCTCGGAAGAATCCTGGATAAAAAAACGAGGGAATCCTATGTCTACAACTATGGCAGCGGGCGTATGGGCAAAAACCCGGACTACATTTCCCCGGGCCAGGAAGTCGTGATTAGCCGGTTTTCCAAGGAAGAACTGGTGGAGATTTACAAGCACTTCAACAAGAAACTCTAATTCTTTTGCGGTGGTGACAAGCGATGGCTGTACGGGTAGAGCATCGTCTCTCTGTTTTTCTCTTTGTGATGGTCCTCTTTCTTTGGCCTCTGTCGGCATTGTATGGGCAGGAGAGGGCCGATTTTTACGTGAACCTCGGCCTTACGTACTATGAAATGGGACAGTATGAGAGGGCGGCCGAAAGATTTCAGAAGGCCTTAGAGCTGGATTCAAACTACCCCCGGCTCTATGGCCTCCTCGGATCCGCCTTTCTTCAGGCTGGTAAGATCGATCAGGCTATTGAAGCCTACAGGGAACAAATCACCCGGACACCCACCGTTGCTCAATTCCATTTCAATCTTGGACTGGCTTACCAGCGCAAAGGGCTTCAGGGGGAGGCGATATCGAGGTTCAAAAGGGCAGTGGAGCTGGACCCAAAGCTCGTCGAGGCCCATCGGGCCTTGGGGCTCATCTACCTGGAAGGGGGAAACCCCTCTGATGCCATCTCCGCTTTCAACGGGGCCATTTCAGTTGATCCCTCGTCCTGGGAGGATTATTATAACCTCGGCGTGGCCTTTTATCGTCAGAAGGAATTTGATGAAGCAGCCAAAGCATATCAGCGGGCTATCGCGCTCAACCCCGAGGGGATTGATATCCAGTTAGCTCTGGGAAGGACCTACGCGAGGCTGGGAAAGGTTGACATGGCTTTAGGGCAATACGGAAAAGCCCTGGACGCCCGGCCTCTGGACCCACAGATCCATTATGAACTCGGCCTCCTGTACCGCCTCAAAGGGGACAACACCAAGGCCATGGCCGAGTTCGAAATTGCCCTTGCCCATGACCCGGACCATTTCGGTGCCCGGACAAAATTCGCCGATCTCCTGGTGGATATGGGGCAATTGGAGGCCGCCATTGAGGCTTACCAAAAGGTCCTCGAGGCGCGCCCCAATACGGTCGACGCGCGCTTGGGCATGGGCATTGCGCTCCGAGAGAAGGGGCTCTATGATGATGCGCTCAATCACCTCGCCGCGGCGAAATCCCTCGATCCCAACCGGGGCGATATCCGATTTCACCTAGCCTTGTGCTACGACCTCCAGGGCCAATACGACAAGGCCCTTCCGGAGTATGAGGAAGCCATAAAGATGGACCCGTCCAACGCGGAAGCCCACTTCAATCTGGGGGTGATTTATTATTCCCTCGGTGAAAAAACGAGAGCTGAAGCCAACTATCAAAAGGCTGTGGAAAAAAAACCCGATTTTGCCGAGGCGTATAACAACCTCGGGATTCTCTATAATGAAAAGGGCTTGACCCAGAAAGCCCTTCAGTCCTATGAGAGGGCGGTGGCCGTGAGACCAGATTTCGTTGAGGCCATTAACAATATGGGGGTCATCTATCGGAAAATGGGGTCCTATGAGAAGGCCCTCGAGCTTTTTGAGAGAGTTGTTCAGCTGGATCAACAGTTTTCCAAGGGATATTATAACCTCGGTACCATTTTGGAGGCACGGGGGGAATATGTCAAGGCCGTTGAGGCTTACCAGAAGGCGATCGAAGTCGATCCGAACAACGGAGATGCCCATTACGGTCTTGGGGCTGTTTTGCAGAAACAGGGCCATGGCGAAGAGGCCGTGGAGGCCTATCGGAGAGCCCTGGGCATAAACCCCCGTGATACCCAGGCGCGGTTCAAACTAGCCGAAGCGCTCGCATCTCAGGATCGACTCGACGATTCCATTGAGGAGTACAAGGCCATTCTGAATAGCGACCCCCAAAATGTGGAGATTTTAAACAATCTGGGGGTTGTCTATTTCAGGAAAAAATCACATGAGGAGGCACTTCGGTATTTCCTGAGAGCGGTGGATATTGCCCCTGATATCGGTTACATTCATAACAATCTCGGTATGGTGTATGACGAGATGGGCATGCATGAAAAAGCCCGAGATGAGTACGAAAGGGCTATTGCAGCATCCGAGAAGAAACCATCGAGCCCATAGGGTCAACGTGGTGGATCCGTGAAGAAAAAGCGGCTGATTCCATCCCTTCTCCTCTCCCTTCTCATCCATCTGGCGGTTCTGACCGGAATCGATATGTATTTCGTCCCTACGCCGGTGATGCCGAAATGGCCCGATCTCATTCCCGTTGACATGGTGATCGTTGAGGAGGAAAAAGGCGGCCCTCGAAGTGACCTCGCGGCAAAGGAAGCGGAATTTCCGAGGGAGCCTTTGGTCGCAAAAGCTGAAAGGGCCAAGGGCACTCCGAGTACGAGCCCCGTGGAGGATTTCCCCGGTCCCATCCCCAAGGAGGGAACCTTTAAGCCCAGCCTGAATGTGGAACAGATGCCCACTCCCGGGATGCTCCCGCCGGGACAGGAGGGAAAAGAGGTAGCAAGCAGGCGGGTTATCTCTCGTTCGCTCAGTCCTCAGCAGCGCCTCCCCGAGACACCCTCTTCTCCATCGGATCAATCCCCCCTTATTACCGTTGAAAAACCGAGGGTCTTAACCCTGGCCGAAAAGGGTGGGATTCCAGCCGATTCCACGACTTTGGAGAGGATTACGTCCCCCCTGGGGAGAAACCGCCCCCATTCCGAGTCTATCTCCAACCTCCTCCCCATTCCGACGATAAAATCCCCCGCCCTTGCCGAGGAAAAAGAAATGATGCCGGCGAGGCAGCCGACGCCTCTTCAGTCCCGTATCGGCAAATCAATTGAACCCCTTATGCCTGGGTTTGAGAAGAGAGGGGCTTTTGGGGGCAGGGGGAGGGGATTTTCGATCCTGCTTGTTCTGGATAACAGCGGATCGGTCAAAGGGGGCCCCCTTGAAGGCATCAAGAAATCGGCTGTGGAGTTTGTGAACCTTCTCGGGGAGATGGATCGATGCGCAGTGATAACGTTTAATGACGATGCGAGCCTCGCTATTCCCTTCACGTCTGATAAAGGAAGACTGAAGCAGAAGATCGCTGGGATTATGACAAAGGGGAACAATACGGTGCTGTTCGATGCCCTTGATCTTGCCTTTCTCCTCCTGAAAAAGGAGGAAGACAAGGGCAGATTTGTGGTTCTCTTTTCCGATGGAAAAGATGAGGGGAGCCAATTGAACCTCAGCGAAGTGGTCAACAGAGCTCGCAAATCGAAAATAGCCGTCTTCTGCGTGGGATACTCCCGGGTTGAGAAGAGATACCTGGAGGCTTTGCAAGGCATATCCCAGGAGACAGGGGGCATATTTGCCGAGGCTCCTCATTTCGGGGAAATTGTAGAGCTCTTCAGGGCGGCAAGGGATGTGAAAGGTAAGCAGGAATCATGATCCTTCCGCCGGTGGCCTTGAAATTTCGAGTGCGGCATTGATGGTTCTTTTCACATCGCGGAATTTGGCTGGCCGCATTACGAGAGAGAATACCACCGCGAATCAAGGGCAAGCGTTGCCGTATGAGAATTTAGTTGATTTTTAGATTTAAATGGCTAAAATGGGAAAATTCGGACTGAGAGAGAAGGCTTGGGGATAATCCGGGTAAGGAGAATTGCTCAATGAAAAAGATGGGATTGTATCTAATCGTTGTCGTCCTCTGTGTCCTCTTTTTCCTGGGAAACGGGCTTGCGGAAACCATGTACGTTACGGATCGCCTGTATCTATCTCTCCGCAAAGGACCGAGCCTAGAGGAACCCTCCTTGGCAGTTCTTGAGTCGGATACAAAAGTCGATATGCATGAGACGGAGGGAAGTTGGGCCAGAGTAACGGCTGAGAACGGCAGAACGGGATGGGTGATGAAGAGATATCTGGTGAAGGATCTGCCCAAATCGCTCATCATTGAGCAATTGAAGGAACAGATGGAGAAGAAGAACGACGTCCCAGAGATGCTTCAAAAGGAAAACGCTTCCCTGAAGCAGAAAATAGAGGTCCTCGAAAACGAGATCATCGAGAAGAGCAGACACCTTGAGACGACCAGCAAGGAGAGGACCTTGAAAAGGCTTAAGGAGATCTATGCGACGGGAATTTTGGCCTTCGTTGGTGGGATAGTGATAGGATATTTGGTGAGAAGGCCCAAGAAAACGAGGAGGTATTAGTCAGCCTTCCTCCAAGCCTGGGAGATCCATCTGGATTCGCGCGATCTCCATTAATTGTTCTTCAACCCGAGTAATCCCGCCCTGTAAATTCCTCTCACCATGTTGTATGCTCGTTGTCTCGAGGCGCTACGGGGACTGATATAATCATGGAAGATTCATTTAGGAAGGCGAAACGGATCGCAATCCTTCCCACCTATCTCTTTGATGAGATTGTTCGCCTAAAGAACGAGGCGATTTCCAAGGGAATGGATATTATTGACCTCGGTGTCGGCGATCCCGATTTTTCCAGTCCACCGCATGTTGTGGAAGCCCTGAAATCCGCGGTTGATGAGGGGAAGAATCATCACTATTCCTCGTACCGCGGTATGACAGAACTTCGGGAGGCCTTTGGCCGCTGGTACCTGAATCGATTTGGTGTGACCCTCGATCCTGAGAGCGAGGTCCTTCCGTTAATAGGATCAAAAGAAGGGATCGGCCACATTCATCTCGCATTCGTTGAACCCGGAGATGCGGTTTTGATCCCTGATCCCGGGTATCCCACATATCAGTCCGGCACCGTCTTAGCAGGGGGGGAGCCCGTATTCATGCCCTTGCACAAGGAGAATGGGTTTATCCCCGATCTTAAATCGTTGGGAAAAAGGGAGTTGAGTCGAGCTCGCCTGATGCACCTAAACTTTCCCAGCAACCCCACTGGGGCCGTTGCCCCCCTTGAGTTCTTCAGGGAAGCAGTGGCCTTCGGGCACAGGCATAATATCATCATCTGTCACGACGCTGCCTATACGGAAATATACTACGATGGCCACCCACCGCCGAGCTTCTTGCAGGCGGAGGGTGCTAAGGAGATCGGCGTCGAGTTTCACTCCCTCTCCAAGACCTATAGCATGACCGGCTGGAGACTGGGTGTTGCCGTTGGGAATCGAGAAGTTGTCTCGGCTTTGGGCTCCGTCAAGTCGAACTACGATACCGGACTCTTTCCAGCCATACAACTGGCTGGAATTGCTGCGCTTACCGGCGATCAGAGCTGGGTGGAAGCGATGCGGCAGTGCTATCAGAAGAGACGCGATATTTTTGTTGAGGGGCTGAATGAAATCGGTTTTGCGGTTGAAAAACCAAGGGGCAGCTTCTACGTTTGGGCACCCATACCAGGAGGTATGTCGTCGCGTGAGTTTTGCAGCATGCTGCTTGATGAGGCCGGCCTCGTAGTTACACCGGGTGCAGGGTTTGGCAGATTTGGCGAGGGTTACTTTCGGGCAGCCCTGACAGTGGATGAATCCCAGCTCCAAGAAGCCGTTGAGCGGTTTCGGAAAATCATGTAAGGAAAAAGGGGACAGGCTACTTTTTCTCGAAACTTCCCGGGTGGATTCTTTCGATTTCTCAATAAAAAAGTAGCCTGTCCCCTTTTTGGGGTATGCATATTCTTTCCATCTACCGCAATCTCTTAGGACGCATCGATGGGAGCCTCTTTCTGCTCGCGGCGGCGCTCTTCTTCTTGGGGATCTTTTTCGCCCCCATCGTCTTCAAAAAGCAGATCCGACCCCTGCTCTGGTATCCCCTTTGGATTTGGAAGGTGATTAAACAGTATGCGGACCCGGTCACTCCCTTCTTCAGCCTCTGGGCGCTTATCTTCTCGCTCAACGCCCTCTCCCTTTTCTGTAACCTGGTTTCTGGGTTATCCATCATGCTACCGCCGTTTTTTTCCTTTCTTCTGGGCCTCCATATCGCCGTCATTTGCCTGAAGGAGCTGGGGAGCTTGGGGCTTTTTCCCCTCATCCTGAACCCCGTCTCCCTCTTGGAGCTTCCCGCAGCCTGGATTAGCTTGTCCCTTGGCATGAGCCTGGGAAGGCAGTTATATTTGAACGGTTACGCCAACGTGCTTTACCTATTTCGGAACGGGCTCATGGTATATCTCTTCATCGTGCTTCCCCTGTTGGCGCTTTCCGGGTTCATCGAGGTGTCATTGATCAAAGCCCTGGGGAATGGGGCGATGACCGGTTCGGGATTTGGCGGGGAGAGCCGACAGGAGTAAAATGGCGAGAGTTATGGTAAACTGTTGAATGTGACCTATTTCCCTATGGGGAGGGATCATGGCGGCTAAAATCATCTACAAGAGGGAATCGGAAATGCCTCTTTTCCCCGTTTCCTCGGGCGATATGAGCTGGAACCGAACGGGGACATGGAGGTATATCAGGCCCAAGTACGAGGACAAAACCCCGCCCTGTAACGCCGCCTGCCCAGCGGGCGTTGACATTCCGATGTTTATCGGACTGGCGGGCGATGGGAGATACGAGGAAGCTTGGAACGTAATCAGGGAGGAGAATCCGTTTCCCGGGGTTTGTGGACGGGTTTGCTTTCACCCGTGTGAATCTCATTGCAATAGGGCGGAGTACGATGAGACCATTGCTATAAACGCCTTGGAGCGATTTGTGGCTGATCAGGCCCCGCCATTGAAACCAGGCCCCAACGTTGGAAAGAGAAGGAAGGAGAGGGTTGCCATTGTTGGATCTGGACCTTCGGGGCTCAGTTGTGCCTATCATTTGGCGCGAATGGGATATGGGGTGACCGTGTTCGAGGCCCTCCCCCAGCCAGGGGGAATTCTCAGGACGGGCATCCCGTCATACCGCCTTCCCAAGGATGTTCTGGACAAGGAGATAGCGGATATTCAAGCGTATGGTGTGGAGATCAAGACCAATACACGGTTGGGAGGGGATCTCTCGTTTGAGGATCTGCAGGAGTACGAGGCTATTTTTATCGCCACGGGGGCTCACGTTAGCCGTAAGCTCAATATCCCGGGAGAGGATTTGGAAGGGGTTGGCTATGGCCTGGATCTCCTCAGGGATATCAATATGGGGAAAGCGGTCCGGATGGGGAAGCAGGTAGCGGTGATCGGGGGAGGAAATACGGCTTTAGATGCGGCGAGAGCGGTATTGCGGATGGGGGGAACCCCCTTTATTCTCTATCGGAGATCGAGGGACGAGATGCCTGCCTTCGATGAAGAGATTTCCGAGGCCCTTGAGGAGGGGATAGAGATACGCTACCTCACTGGGCCGACGCGGATTCTCGGGCACGGGGGGCGGGTAACACAATTGGAGTGTATCAGGATGGAGTTGGGAGCGGAAGATGAGACGGGAAGGAGAAGGCCTGTCCCCATCCGCGGTTCCAATTTGACCATAGAGGCCGATGGCGTCGTCGTCGCCGTTGGCGAGGAGCCCGATCTGACGTTTGTTCCGGCGGATATACGCGTTGAGGCCAAGCTGGTCACTACGGATAATGGTGCTCGGACGAGCAGGAAAGACGTCTTTGCCGGCGGCGACGTGGCCCACCTCGATCGGACCGTAGCTCACGCGATTGGTTCCGGAAAGCGTGCGGCAATATCCATCGATTGTCTTATCCGAAATACGGGCGTCAGTACCGTGCTGGGCGAAATTCGGGTGGGAGAGGGCGGAACCCTTTCGGTGGCCAAATACCTCAGCGATATAGCCAGAAGGCGAAGCCACCATGTGGTAGCCTTTGACGAGCTCAATCTGGACTATTTCGAGCATGCGGAGAGAAACGAGAGGCTGAAATTACCGGTTCCCGAAAGGGTGAGGGATTTCAGGGAGGTCAGCGCGGGGTTGAGGGAACAACAGGCCTTGAAAGAGGCCGGCCGTTGTTTCAGCTGCGGTGTGTGTAACGGATGTGAGAACTGCTATATTTTCTGTCCCGACCTTTCGGTCATCACCGACGAGGGCCTGCTGATGTACCGGATCAATTACGACTACTGCAAGGGATGCGGCATATGCATTGCCGAATGTCCCCGCAATGCCCTTTCCGTGGAGAAGGAGACCAAGTGAAAAAGGTCGTAAGCGGTAATAAGGCGGTAGCTTATGGGGTGATGCTTTCCCGGGTGGAGGTAATCTCAGCCTATCCCATAACCCCCCAAACGACTATTGTGGAGGAGCTGTCCCGATTTTGTGCCGAGGGGGAAATGGAGGCCAAGTTCATCAAGGTGGAGTCGGAACACTCCGCCATGGCGAGCATCATAGCCTCCTCTGTAACAGGCTCGAGGTCTTTTACGGCCACCTCCTCCCACGGCCTGGCACTCATGCATGAAATGCTCCACTGGGCCGCGGGGGCAAGGCTCCCCATCGTCCTGGTGGACGTGAATCGGGCAATGGGGCCGGGATGGAACATATGGACGGACCAGACTGATAGCCTATCCCAGAGGGATACGGGATGGATTCAGCTCTACTGCGAGGATAACCAAGAGGTACTCGATACCATCATCCAGGCCTTTAGGATTGCGGAAACGGTTTCTCTCCCCGTAATGGTGGTGCTGGATGCCTTCTTTCTCTCCCACACATCGGAGATTGTCGATATCCCTCATCAGGAGGAGGTAGACCAATTTCTCCCCCAATTTGAGCCGCAATACCCTTTGAATACCGGGGAGCCCCGGGCATATTATGGGATGGTGCCCCCTGATTACTACATGGAATTCCGGTACAAGATGCAGAAGGCTATGGAGGAGACGGTGGGGGTAGCACGGAACGTAGACGAGGAGTTCGGCCGCCAGTTCGGGAGGACCCATGGTCTGATCGAACTCTACCGGTGTGAGGATGCCGAGGCCGTGATGGTTACCTCGGGAACGGTTACCAGTACGGCGAGGGTTGTCGTCGAGCGGTTGAGGGAGGAGGGGGTTAAGGTCGGCCTGCTCAAGGTGAAGATGTTCAGGCCTTTTCCCATGGAGGAGATCAAAGAGGCTTTGAAGGGCGTTGAAAAGGTGGGGGTGATAGATCGGAATATCTCCTTTGGCCACGGGGGTATATTTGCCCAGGAGATTCGATCCACCTTCTGCAATGAGGATGAGAGGCCTGTAGTCTTTGGGTTCATCACGGGATTGGGGGGCAGGGATGTGACCCCCGCAGTCATCGAGGAAGTCATCCACTATACTTTGAATAAGTCTCGCCCGGAGGAGGAGATCCTCTGGATCGACCTGAAAAGGTAGGATTACGAGGGGAGACGACCATGAAGATGGAAATACCGAAAGAGGAGCACATGGGTCCCGGACATCTCGCTTGTGCCGGTTGCGGTTCCCCCTTGGGGCTTCGGTTGGCCTTAAAGGCCCTGGGAAAAAAGACCGTGATCGTAATTCCAGCATCGTGTATGTCCATCATTGTGGGTGGGTTTCCGCATTCCGCCCTTGGGGTTCCCGTTGTGCATGTGGCCTTTGAGACGGCTGCCTGTTCGGCTTCCGGGATTCGGGCTTCCCTGGATATGCAGGGAGACACGGAGACGACGGTGGTCGCGTGGGCGGGAGATGGCGGAACCTTCGATATAGGGATCCAGTCCTTATCCGGTGCGGCGGAGCGAAATGACGATTTTATCTACATCTGTAGCGACAACGAGGCGTACATGAACACCGGGATTCAGCGAAGTTCGGCAACGCCCTATTTAGCCTGGACGACTACCACCCCCGTTGGCAACCCAAAGGAGGGCCCCAAGAAGGATATAATGGCCATTATGGCCGATCACTGGATTCCCTATGCCGCCACGGCTTGTATCGCTTACCCGGAGGACCTCATTCGGAAGGTGAGCAAGGCCAAGGAGATTAAGGGAACCAGGTTTATTCATCTCCTCACTCCCTGTCCCGCCGGTTGGCGGATTGCCTCCAATGAGGCGGTCAAGGTTGCGCGGTTGGCCGTTGAGACAAAGGTCTTTCCCCTTTACGAGATCGAAGAAGGGGGCGATATTTACACCATCACGCATCAACCGAAGGGAATTCCCGTTGAAGCGTACCTGCGTCAACAGGGGAGATTCAGTCATCTCACCACGGAACAGATGGCGGCGATCCAGGAAAACGTGGATCGCCAGTGGAATCGCCTCGTAGGGAGATGCGAGGGCCGACTGCATTAAAGGGCGCACCAACTCGCGCCTCGGGGGAAAGGATGAGGGACGCGACCAGATTGGCCAGGAAGGGGATTTTGGGCCTCAAGCCATACGTTCCCGGGAAGCCCATTGAGGAGGTTCAGAGGGAGTTGGGGCTTAAGGAGATCGTCAAACTAGCCTCAAACGAGAATCCTAACGGACCTTCACCCGAAGCCATAAGGGCCATCAAGGCGGAACTGGAGAGCATCTACCAGTACCCCGATCCGTCCTGCACCCTGCTGAGAAGGGTCGTGGCCACGAGATTGGAGGTACGGGAGGACATGATTACGGTGGCAAACGGGTGCGACAACATCATCTATATGATCGGGGCGGCATTCGTAAATGAGGGGGACGAGGTGATCATGGCTGATCCCACCTTCCCCGTCTACGAGAGCGTCACCCGGATCATGGGGGGAAGGCCCGTGCCCGTAAAATTGAAGAATTATATTCACGACCTGGATGGGATGGCCGAGCGGATCAGTCCAGAGACAAAGCTGATCTTTCTCTGCAATCCCAACAATCCAACGGGTACCATCGTGCCCAGGGCGGCTCTGAACCGTTTTTTGGCCCTCCTTCCGGATCACGTCGTCCTTATCCTGGACGAGGCCTATTTCGACTATATATCGGAGAGGGACTATCCAGATGGCGTCTCCCTCCTGGGAGGTGATCTCAATCTGATCGCCTTGAGGACCTTCTCGAAAATCTACGGCCTGGCGGGATTACGTATCGGGTTTGCCGTGGGCGATGGCGATCTCATCGGCCTGCTGGAGCGGGTTCGGGAACCCTTTCCCGTCAATCGAGTCGCCCAGGCCGCCGCATTGGCGGCCCTGAGGGACGAGGCACACGTGGAGCGAGTCTTACGGATAAACGAGGAGGGTAAGGCCTTTCTCTATGAGCAGTTCCGAAGACTGGGAATCGATTATGTTCCGACCGAGTCAAATTTCATCTTCGTCGATTTCAAGAGGGATTCCCAGGAGATTTACGACGCCTTGTTGAAGGAGGGCGTGATCATCCGACCGGGGAGCATCTGGGATTATCCCACATGTGCGAGAATTACCATCGGGACGATGGATGAAAACCGCACGCTGATCGAGAAACTTGAGGTGATTCTGGGAGGAATCTAAACCCGGGGAAATTCCATTCACCGCATTTTGCGGATATGGGCAATGGCCCATCGCTGTGGACGGGGTGGGCTTCATTCCTTAAACGTTGTTCCGAGTTCGCTTTCACGGGAACTGGGTTTTACTTTCCCACCACCGTATAATGCCACATACCACCCCTCTCGATCACTTCTCGCGGATTTCCATGGAAGCCCCTGGGATCTACCGGGCATGACACAGGGCCCATCGATCTTGTGGAAGCCATTCTTTTCCGGTCAGCATTAGGGATATAATTTAAAGAGTAGGGCGATAAGGTTTCTGAGAAACTCGCTCTTCACCGCTCAGAAAATGTTCTTATGAGAGGAAAACCATTGTCCCTTCGCTTCAGTGCTTTCCGGTCTGTTGCCCGAATTCCCCTTCGCTCACTGAAAACAATTTTGGACCATTCTAAAGCTCGCTTCACTGCAAATCTAAAACTCACCCTCTGGGCTCAGACATTAGATTTGCGACCGTTTCGCTTCACTAAGAATGGTTTGCCAAAATTCTTTAATGTTCGCTCCAGGGAACCCGGTCAACAACCGGTTCCGAAATGGTTGTCTCGATGGGTACCCCACTCCTCCTGCAGATTTCGCTCAGGGACAACGGTTTTCCTCCAGAAAGCAATCAAACTCAAGAACGAAAAAATCTTTCATTCGCGCTCAGAGCTCGTTTTCCCAATTTTTCACGGATCTCGCGATAATTTCTGTTCTGTGAAATTTCTTGACAATAGGATCATTTTTTCTTATTTAAAAAGATTCTTCCCCATGTATTGTTCCACGAGCTGCATTCAATTTCGAGGAACTCAGAACATAGATGGCTAAACTCCTGCTGTTAATCATCGGCGCTGTTCTGGTCAACAACTTCGTTTTGACCCGTTTCTTGGGGATTTGTCCCTTCTTAGGGGTTTCGAGACGGACCGAGACCGCTCTGGGCATGGGGATGGCGGTGATTTTCGTCATGACCGTGGCCGCCATCGTGACGTGGATTATCCACAGGGCAGTCTTAACCCCCTTTGGCATTGAATACCTCCAGACAGTTACCTTCATCTTGGTGATCGCCTCCCTCGTCCAGCTGGTTGAAATGGTAATCCAGAAGACGAGCCCGGTCCTCTACCAGGCCCTGGGAATTTATTTACCCCTGATCACCACCAACTGCGCTGTTTTGGGGGTAGCTGTGCTCAACGTCCAGAAAGGGTTCACCTTTGTCGAAACTGCCATCTTCGGTTTCGGCGCTTCCTTGGGATTCACCGTGGCCCTGGTTCTCTTTTCCGGATTGCGGGAGAAGATCGCCTTGGCCGATGTGCCGAGGGTATTTCAAGGAACGGCCATTGCGCTGATCACGGCGGGCCTTCTTTCCTTGGCCTTTATGGGGTTCACGGGCTTAGTCAAGTGAGGAGAGTATGTGGATCGCTGTCTTCTGTTTAAGCGGTCTCGGGCTTGTGGCGAGCCTGGGGTTGGGGTTGGCGGCGAGGAGGTTCGCCGTCGAGGTGGACCCAAAGATCGAGGCGTTAGAGAGGGTTCTGCCCGGGGTTAACTGCGGGGCGTGTGGATATCCGGGCTGTAGTCATTTCGCCAGGGCGCTTGTTGAAGAGGGCGCCCCCGTGAGCGGATGTATGGCGGGTGGAGAGGATACAGTCCTGGCAGTAGCTGAATTGATGGGGGTAGAGGCCGTCATCGGCGAGAAAAGGGTTGCCGTGGTCCTCTGTAAAGGCGGGAGAGGGGAAAGCAAGACCAAATTTACCTATAGGGGTGTTGAAGACTGCAAGGCGGCCGTCATCGTATCGGGTGGAGATAAGGCATGTCCTCATGGATGTCTCGGGTTGCGGACCTGCGAGAGAGTTTGCCCGTTTGATGCCGTGGAGATCTCAAAAGATGGCATCGCCGTCATCGATCCGGAGAAGTGCACCGGATGTGGGATCTGCGTTAAGGAGTGCCCGAAGGAGATTATAGTACTGGTTTCCGTGGAGAAGAGGGTATCCATTTTATGCTGTTCCAGGGAAAAGGGGTCCGAGGTCCGCAAGAAGTGCGCGGTGGGCTGTATCGCCTGCGAGACCTGCGTTCGGGTTTGCCCCTTCGATGCCATCTCCATGGAGGGTAACCTGGCTATCATAGACTATGGACGATGCCGGGTTTGCGGCCTCTGTATCGCCCAGTGTCCCACCCGAGCCATCGAGGGAAGGGATTGGCCTTTCCCCCGCGTTGAAATCATGGACGATAGGTGCACGGGCTGCGGAATCTGCACCATGGTTTGTCCTGTTGATGCCATCGAGGGCGAGAAAAAGGAGGTCCACAAGGTCTCTGAGGATCGATGCGTCGGTTGTTTACTGTGCATTGACCGGTGCCCGAAAGAAGCCATCCGGCTGAGGGCTCCGGCACATTCGGCTTCGGAGTTAGCTGCGTAATGAAGGTACGGTGTTCCTTTCAAGGGGGAATTCACCCATCCGAGGAGAAGATCTCCGAGGGTACCCCTGTCGAGGACCTGGGGGTGCCTGAAAGGGTCGTCGTTCCGTTGTCTCAGCATATCGGGGCTCCGTGTGAAGCCACCGTTTCTCCGGGGGACAAGGTGAAGAAGGGTGATCGCGTGGGACAAGCCACGGGATTTGTCTCCGTCAATGTTCATGCCTCGATTTCTGGGGTGGTGAAATCGATAGGTCTTTTCCCGCATCCCTTGGGAAGGCCTCTGCCCGCCGTAGAAATCGAATCGGATGGAGAGGATGCGTGGGCGGACCATCTCAAATCCCATGAGGATTACATGGACCTTTCCCCGGAGGCGTTGAAGGAGATCATCCGGGATATGGGGCTCGTGGGAATGGGTGGTGCAGCCTTCCCAACCCACGTGAAATTGAGCCCTCCCAAGGAGAAATCCATCGATACCTTCATCATCAATGGGGCCGAATGCGAGCCTTACCTGACTGCCGATCACCGATTGATGCTGGAGGAAGCCGAGAGCATCGTCGCAGGGGCCAGGATCGCTATGCGAAGCCTCGGCGTCCACCGGGGAATTATCGCCATAGAGTCCAATAAACCCGACGCCATCGAGAAGATGACGGCGTTGACCGAGGATATGCCAGAATTGGAAGTGACAGCACTGAGGGTTCGATACCCCCAGGGCGCCGAGAAGCAGTTGATCAAGACGTTGTTGAACAGGGAAGTCCCCTTTTCGGGTGGATTGCCCATGGACGTTGGCGTTATCGTACACAACGTTGGAACTCTGTCGGCCATCTACAAGGCGGTCCGGTTTGGAATCCCCCTCATAGAGAGGGTTACCACGGTAACCGGATCCGGGGTCCGTGAGCCGAAAAACCTGAGGGCAAGGATAGGCACTCCCATTAAAGTGCTGATCGAGGCGTGTGGGGGATTCTCCGCGGACGTGGGGAAGGTCATCATAGGAGGCCCCATGATGGGGGTTGGCCAGTACAGCCTGGAGATCCCCGTCGTCAAGGGGACTTCCGGCATTCTCGTTCAACCGCTATCCGAAGTTGAGGAGGGTATTGCCCACACGTGCATTAGATGTGGGAGCTGTATCCGGGCCTGCCCGAGTCGACTCATGCCAACGATCCTTGCGGTCTTTGCCCAGCGGGAAATGTTTGACGAGGCGGAGAGGTATGACGTGATCGACTGCATCGAATGCGGATGCTGTAGTTACGTCTGCCCGGCGAGGATCCCCATGGTTCAGCTGCTTCGCTACGCGAAAGCGGAGGTCTTGGCGAGGAGGAAAAAAGCTGCTTAAGGGCCTCATGGAAGATCGACAGTTTATCCTCTCATCATCGCCCCACATCCACAGCGGGGAATCCACGCCGCGAATCATGTATTCGGTGGCGGCGGCGCTGGCTCCTGCCATAGCAACGGGGGTCTACCTGTTCGGCCTCCGGGCCCTGTGGGTTGTGATCCTCTCCGTTGCGGCGGGATTGGCCACGGAAGCGGGAGCCCAGAGGGTGATGGGACGAGAGGTGACCATCTCCGACGGGAGCGCTTTGGTAACCGGAATCCTCCTGGCCCTCAATTTACCCCCGACGGTTCCCTGGTGGGTGGTGATCGTCGGCTCCGCCATCGCCATCGTCATCGGAAAACAGATCTATGGGGGGTTGGGATACAACCCCTTCAATCCGGCCTTGGTGGCGAGGGTTATCCTCTTGATCTCCTTTCCCGTGCAGATGACCACATGGCTTAAGCCAAGCCCGCTCTTCTCACGGGCCGTCGATGCGGTAACCACGGCTACACCGCTCGGTGCCATGAAAACCCACCTCATGGTGAAGGGATCCTTGGAGGGCTTTACCATGGGGGAACTGTGGAACCCCTTTATCGGGAACATCGGGGGATGTATCGGGGAGACCTCGGTCATCGCCCTTCTCATTGGGGCAGGGTTTCTCCTGTATCGGGGATACATAACCTGGCATATCCCCGTGACATTTATCGGGACGGTTTTCGTCCTCAGCGGGCTCTTTTGGGCCATCAACCCGGATCAGTACATAACCCCCCTCTTCCATGTTGTTACGGGTGGGTTGGTGCTCGGGGCGTTTTACATGGCCACGGATATGGTGACTTCTCCGCTGACCGACCGGGGCATGATGCTGTTCGGGATGGGATGCGGCGCCATCACCATCGTTATTCGGCTCTTTGGAGGGTATCCGGAGGGGGTCTCGTATTCGATTTTGCTCATGAACGCGGCTACCCCTCTGATCGATCGGTACTTCAAGCCCAAGACCTTCGGTTGGCGAACGGTCTCCTCGGGGTGATCTCATGAGAGATATCCTCAGGCTCATTGTCGTCCTCACCTGTATCTGCATCGCGTCGGCAATTGCCCTGGCGAAGGTCTACGACCTGACCAAGGGGCCCATCGCGCATCAGAAGAGGCTGGAAGTGCTGCGGGCGATCAAGGCCGTTCTCCCCCCCTATGACAACGAACCGGATCGGGACATGGTGAAGTTAGCCATGGGGGTCGATAAAAAGGGCGAGGAAATCCAGGGGGTTTTCTACCGTGGAAGAAAGGAGGGCCGGTTGAATGGCGTCGCCTTTAAGGTGAACTCCCCCGAGGGGTACGGAGGCACCATCGAAGTAATGGTGGGGCTCTTGCCGGATGGGACGGTCCATGGGATGGAGGTCCTGTCGCATTTGGAGACCCCTGGATTAGGGGCCAAGATTAGGGAGGCGAAGTTCAAGGACCGATTCAAGAAGCGCAGCCTATCCAATACCAAATGGGCGGTCAAAAAGGATGCCGGTGATATCGACGGGATTACGGGGGCTACCATCTCCTCGAGGGCAGTGATTAAGGCAATCAGGGGCGGCTTGGAATTCTACGGGGATCACGAGGAAGCCATCGCTGGCTCCGGCCAATGATGAGGCATGCATGACTCTAACGAGGGAATTCAGCAAGGGTTTATGGAGGGAGAATCCCATCTTCCGTTTGGTCTTGGGAATATGTCCCACCCTCGCCGTAACAACGGCGGCCATAAATGGAATCGGAATGGGCTTGGCAACCACCTTTGTCCTGGTCTGTTCCAATGTGGTGATTTCGCTGTTGAGGAACTTCATTCCAGCCCGGGTGAGGATACCCTCGTTCATCGTGGTCATCGCCTCCTTCGTCACCATCGTGGACCTGGTGATGGCCGGCTTCTTCTTTGAGCTTCATAAGACCTTAGGTCTCTTCATCCCACTTATTGTGGTAAACTGCATCATCCTGGGGAGAGCTGAGGCCTTTGCCTCCAAACATCCCCTTGTGGAATCGATAGCCGACGGATTCGGGATGGGATTTGGCTTCACGCTGTCGCTTCTCGTCTTGGGCTCTATCCGGGAGGTCTTGGGCAACGGGACCATCTTCGATGTGCCCGCTTTTGGGCCGGGGTATTTCCCCTTTCTGGTCATGATCCTGCCCCCCGGCGCCTTCATCACCCTGGGCTTTCTGCTGGCCTTGATGAATCGATTGGCCGCCCAGAGGTCTACATAGAGTCGCTTCCGGAAAAGAATTGACATGGGGGAATGACTATGTTAAAAATTTAACAAAGTCCATCGCATATGGCTTTTCCCATTGACTCGCCGTATTGACGGACAGGGCGAGTCAAGGCCCTTGAGCAACTCACCTTGAGTTAGCCCTGGACATAATCCATTGTTCAACCCTTGGGAGGAGGGGACGAATTCGAGCCAAAGAGCGGGTTGAGAGGACTGTTTGGTGACGGATCGTGAGGGAAAGGAGGTTCCAGGTGTTTAAGATAGTTTCCAAAAGGGAGATGGCGGAGAGAACGGTCTGTGAGTTCGACATCGTAGCCCCGGATATTGCCAGAAAGGCCAAGCCAGGGCAATTCGTGGTGATTCGAGCCAATGAGACGGGGGAGAGGATTCCCCTCACCATGGCGGGGACGGATACGGAGGCGGGTACCATCAAGATAATCTTTCAGGTGGTGGGCAAAACGACTGCGCTGCTGAGGAGTTTTGGGGAGGGGGATGAGATCACGGACATCATTGGCCCCTTGGGTATTCCAACCCACGTGGAGAATTTGGGGACCGTGATCTGCGTGGGCGGGGGGACAGGAGTCGCCGTCATGTACCCCATCACCAAGGCCTACAAGGAAGCCGGCAACCACGTCATCGCCATCATTGGTGCCCGAACAAAGGACCTATTGATCCTCGAAGACGAGATGACGGCGGCCTCCCACGATCTCCGCGTGACCACCGATGATGGGAGCTACGGCCATCACGGCTTCGTCACCGATGTGTTGAAGCAAATCCTTGATGAGCGGGATGATGTTACGTTGGTGGTGGGAATTGGCCCCGTTCCGATGATGAAATTTCTCTGTAAAATGACCAAGGAATATGACGTCAAAACAATGGTCAGCCTCAACCCGATTATGGTTGATGCCACCGGCATGTGCGGGGCGTGTAGGGTCAGCGTTGGGGGAAGGACCCGGTTTTGCTGCGTGGATGGGCCGGAATTCGACGGCCACCAGGTGGATTTCGAAGAATTGGTGAAGAGGCAGAGGGCTTACCTCACCGAGGAGAAGGCATCTCTGGATCGATTCACCGAGCAGAATCCTGAATAAGGTACGGTTCGATAGTGGAGGGACCCTATGGCAGAGGAGAAACCAAAGGGAAAGAGGGAGAAAGTTCCACGGCAGGAGATGGCGGAGCAGAAGCCCGAGGACAGGACAAGGAATTTCAACGAGGTCCCTTTCGGGTATTCACCGGAGCAGGCGCGCCTGGAGGCCAGCCGCTGCCTCCAGTGCAAGAAGCCCAAATGTATCGACGGATGTCCGGTTGAAATCGACATCCCCGGTTTCATTCAGCTCATCCATGACGGGGATTTTATTGGCGCCGCCCGAAAGCTGAAGGAGAAGAACAGCCTGCCGGCCATATGCGGCAGGGTATGCCCCCAGGAGGATCAGTGTGAAAAGGTCTGTATCCTGGGGAAAAAGGACGAGCCAGTAGCCGTTGGGAGGCTCGAACGGTTTGTCGCCGATTGGGAACGCGCTCAGGGAGAAATTGAAATTCCCTCAAAGGATCCCCCGACGGGTAAGAGGGTTGCCGTGGTGGGATCGGGTCCCGCTGGACTCACCTTGGCAGGAGACCTCATCAAGAAAGGGCATGCGGTCACCGTGTTCGAGGCCCTCCATAAGACCGGGGGCGTGCTGGTATACGGGATTCCCGAATTCAGGCTTCCCAAGGCCATTGTCCAGGCGGAGGTGGACTATCTGGCCAAGTTGGGGGTGGAAATCAAGGTGGACAACGTCATCGGGAGGATCAGGACCGTAGACGAGCTCTTCGAGGAGGGGTACCATGCCGTCTTCGTGGGCATAGGGGCCGGTTTGCCCTTGTTCATGGGTATTCCGGGGGAGAACTTCTGCGGCATTTACTCGGCCAACGAATACCTCACCCGTTCAAATCTGATGAAGGCTTACCTCTTTCCCGAATACGATACGCCCATAGCCAGGGGGAAGAATGTGGCCGTTTTTGGGGCTGGCAACGTCTCCATGGATTCGGCTCGAACGGCCCTCCGGTTAGGTGCGGAGAAGGTGAGAATCGTTTACCGGCGCTCAAGGGTCGAGATGCCGGCGAGGATCGAGGAGATCCAGCGTGCCGAGGAGGAGGGGGTGGAATTCCACCTGTTGACCACTCCGACCCGCTTCTTCGGAGATGACAACGGTTGGGTGACGGGGATGGAGTGCATCCGGATGGAACTGGGGGAACCCGATGAATCGGGGAGGCGGAGGCCCGTTCCCATAAAGGGATCGGAGTTCTCCATGGAATGCGATCTGGCGGTGGTTGCCATTGGGGCGGGCGCCAATCCGCTCCTTCCAAATACAACACCTGGCCTGGAGCTGAACAAGAGGGGATATATCGTGGCAGATCTGGAGACGGGGAAGACCACCAAAAAGGGCGTTTGGGCCGGTGGGGATATTGTTACCGGTTCCGCCACGGTGATTTCAGCCATGGGCGCGGGGAGACAGGCGGCCAATTGCATTCATGACTACTTGATGGGCGGAGGGAAAACCTGGCCATAGCATCCCTCGGGAAGGGACATGATCCAAACGGGAGGCGCGAGTCATCCCGTTTTTTTTGGGGGTTGCAGGGCATGGAAATCCCTTTTGCGCCGAAAGTATGAAAAAAGGTTAGGGCCCTCAAGGGTTCGACCTAAGGGATTAAGTTTATAACATGCTGAAAATATTATATTTTTTTATTAACGGGATGTTGGCATAGAAAATGCACTTTTGCAAACACGTCATACTGATCTCTGTGAGGCGAGAAAGACAGTGCATTACCGTGAAGAAGATCGAGTCCTGACAACTGAGGAATCCTGCCAATACCTGAGGATCACCAAGCCCACCTTCTTCAAGTACATCCGTAACGGTCGTATCAAGGCCACCAAGGCGGGAAAGGGATGGAGGGTCTTGAAATCCGAATTGATCCGTTTCCTCAATGGGGAGATCCATTCATGAAGGTATAGGAGGGCTCAAATCCCTTCATTTCGATCCGTATAATCTGCAATTCGTATACAGAAAGGGCATCAACTGCGATGTCCTTTTCGTTTATAGTTTGACTGAATCAACATAGGGAAAACCTCTGCGCTCTCCTATCCTCCCCTCTCATCGTTCCTTCTTTCTATTTCAAGTAATTATGCCCTGCTTTTTTCTTGTGAATCTTTTACGGCTCTGATACCATGGGCCGAGGAGATGGCGGGGTTGAGAATACGTCACGAGATTCAGGAAGCCGAAGCCGGAGGTGTACATGAACATTTATCAGAAAGCTGTCCTCGCATTGGGGGCGGTTGCCCTCATCCTCTATGTGCTGGAGCAGTATAGCCGGGGAATAGAGTTGTCCTTTGTATTGGGAATTATCGGGATGACCGTGCTGATCTTTTTTGTGCTCAGGAATATAGGGAAGGAATGAGTAAGAATATGCTGGAAGATTGGGAAACCGCGGAGGCAACCGAGCAGAAGGGAAAACCACGGGTTTTTCAAGGTCTCATATGGCGAAATGCGTTCATGATGCAAGGGGAGGAGAAAAAGGAGGCCGTTAGCAGGAGGAAAAATAGTCAAACCCAGTGGCCCTTTGAGCATGCTAAAGATTTGCAGTCAGAATAACGGTTCCGGTATTTATTAATACTTCCTCCATTTCACCCGCTTGCCGTGCTCATATTCCACTATATCAGTGATACGACCCTTCTTGTCATAGAATATCCACCTCCCGTGCTCTTGGCCGTGGGAGTATTTGCCCTCATAGGACTTAAGGCTGGTTTCATGCCAATAGTAGATGTGTTTGCCATGTGGAATATTATCGAGAAACTCACATTCCGACGACTTCCTTCCGTTCTCATACCACATAATCAATTTACCGTTTAGTTTCCCATTCACATATTCACACTCTCGCTCTTTTTTCCCATTCTTGTACCAGGTCATCCACTCACCACTTCCATTCCTGATTTGGGATCCTACGGTATTATCAGGCCTGTATGAGTTCGCAGAAAGCAGAACACCTCGTTCGTATTTCATCTCGGCGCTTACTTGACCATTGTCGCGCCAATAAATCCAATTGCCATCCTTGATTCCACGAACATAATTGCCCGTCTCCGATCTCTTTCCATTCCTATGCCACTCTGTCCATATTCCGTGCCTTTTCCCATTGACTACGGGGCCTTCGGCGTACTTCGTGATGCCGTCAGGCCAGTAATACGTTTGAACCTGACTCTTCTGCTCAAACCCGGTGCAGATAATAAATAACAGCACGAGGAATAAAAGTTTTTTCACGGTAATTTTTCCTCGCCGATGATAAGGCACTCAGCGGTGGAGCAGCCCATGCGGTGTGAGGATCATTCTTCCCTCTTGCTGACCTCGTTGTTGAACCATGCTCCGTATAACTGCCATATTCCTCAAGTCCTCATCATCGTTTTTCCGCGGGGTCTCCATGATGCCGGGCAGGTGAGCCAAAAGGGGATGGTTTACGATGTTCTTGAACCCTCCAAGGCCGATATTCCCCTCCCCGATATGCCAGTGCCGGTCCACATGGCTTCCAAGGGCAGACCGTGTATCGTTGAGGTGGACCAGGCGGAGGTTTTCCAGGCCGACCTCTTCCTGAAATTCCCCGAGGGCTTTCTCGAGCCCTTTGGGCGTCGATAGGTCGTATCCCGCTGCGAAAGCGTGGGAAGTGTCGAGACATACCCCCATCCGCTCCTTGTCATTAACCCCCTGGATAATCTTACGAAGCTGGCAAAACTCATAGCCCACCTCCGTGCCCTGCCCCGCGGTATTTTCCAGGAGGAGAATCACCGAATTTGGTGCCCCTTGGAAGGCCTCATTGATTCCATGGGCGATTCGCCCTATGGCCTCATCCTCGGACAGGTGGCCCCGATGTCCCACGTGGATGATGAGATAGGAAGCTCCCAGACTGGAAGCCCGGCCCAGGTCGGCCTGGAGGGCATCGAGGGATTTTCCATAGAGGGCTCGGTTCTCGGAGGCCAGGTTGGGAAGGTAGGGGATGTGGACGAAGAGGGGGGAGATGGCTGCACGGGAGACCTCGTCTCGAAACCGGTTCACCTCCTGCTGATCCAGCGGACCATAAGCCCAGCCCCTGGGGTTTCTCGAGAAGAGTTGGATCGTTTCACATCCTCTCCTCTTGGCCCGTTCAACGACCTTGGATAAGCCGCCGGCAATGGATATGTGGAAACCAAACCGCATCTTTTCGTGTCCGTGGTCCGTGTTCGCAAGGGGATCAAACGGAACAGATTCGGCAATCCCCGGCGAATTCCGGGCTTGCCTGGACGGGCATATCCTTTGACAAGCCTATGGAGAGGACTTGATGTTTCTTGCTCCCGTACCGGAAGACGGTTATCCCCTTGCATTTGCTCTCGTACGCCATGAGGTATGCCTTCGCCACATCCTCCATAGTAGCATCCTGGGGGAGGTTGATGGTCTTGGATACGGCGTTGTCCGTGTACTTTTGGAAGGCCGCCTGCATTTTGACGTGCCATTCGGGGGGAATGTCCAGGGCCGTGAGGAAGATGTGCTTCAAATGCACAGGCACCGAGGGCAGGTCCTGGATGGATCCTTTCAAGGCGATGCTCTCCATCAGCTCCCGGCTGGCGATTCCCTCAGCTTCGGCCATGGACTGGAAGAGTCGGTTGACCTCAAGGAGTTTAGTCCCCTCCAGGATTTCCCGGTAGAAGGAGATGGCGAACAGGGGTTCAATACCGCTGGAGGTATCCGCGATAATGCTTAATGTCCCCGTGGGGGCGATGGTGATCACCGATGCATTTCTCATCCCATTGTAGCCTCTTTTTTCCCAGAGGCTTCCCCTGAAATTGGGGAATGATCCCCGCTGGCGAGCCAGCTCCATGGATTGAGCTATGGTCTCCTCTTGAATAAATTTCATCACCCCTTCGGCCACCTCGAGGGCCTCATTCGAGGCATAGGGTACCCCGAGCTGAATCAACATCTCGGCAAATCCCATTACCCCCAAGCCGATCTTCCGATTTCCCTTGGTTATGGACGCGATCTCCGACAATGGGAAATTGTTGATATCGATGATATTGTCGAGGAAATGGATTCCCAGGTGGGCAGTTCTTTTCAGCTTCTCCCAATCGATGCTTCCATCCCGGACCATCCTGGATAAATTGATCGATCCCAGATTACATGACTCGTAGGGGAGCAAGGGCTGTTCGCCGCATGGATTGGTGCTCTCTATTTCCCCCAGGTCGGGCGTTGGGTTGTGGTGATTGATTTCGTCTATGAAGATGAGCCCCGGGTCTCCGGTTTTCCAGGCCGACTTCACCGCGCGGTCGAATACCGCTTTTGCCCTGAGGGTTTTTGTGATCTTTCCAGTGCGCGGATTGATGAGGTCGTATCTCCCATCGGACTTGACCGCCTCCATAAAGCGTTCTGTGGCGCTGACGGAGATATTGAAGTTGGTCAGAAAGCGTCCCTTCTCCTTGGCCCTGATAAAATCCACGATGTCCGGGTGATCAACCCTGAGGATCCCCATGTTGGCCCCTCGTCTCCTTCCGCCTTGTTTGATGATCTCCGTTGCCTCGTCGAAGACCCGCATAAAGGAGAGGGGACCCGATGCAATTCCACCCGTCGATTTGACCACATCGTCCTTTGGCCTTAGCCGGGAAAAGGAGAATCCGGTTCCTCCTCCCGATTGGTGGATCATCGCCATGTTCTTGACCGCGTCGAAAATCGAACGGATGCTATCGCCCACAGGGAGGACGAAACAGGCGGAGAGTTGTCCGATCTCCGTTCCCGCGTTCATCAAGGTCGGGGAATTGGGGAGGAAGTCCAGGTTGACCAAAAGGTCGAAGAACTCCTTTTCCAGCTCCCTTACGTTTGGCCCCTCGTCATACCGGGAATCGGCCTCCGCAACGGCCTTGGCGACCCGGCGAAACATCTCCCGGGGGGTTTCCACTATTCGCCCGAGCTCGTCCTTTAGGAGATATCTCCGCTCCACGACCTGTCGCGCATTGTCCGACAGGGAGATGTCGTCGATACCCTGAGGATTAATCTCCATCGCAAAGCTCCCGCACAATAAGCCATATCATGGGATTGAACGAAAATGCCCGTAATTGATAAAATTTTATTTAAGGGAATTTCATGCGTGCTGTCAACCCAGATTGGCTGGGATTGTGCGGCCGTCTCGGGTAAAAAAATCGCCTTGATTGATTTTTACCTTGACAAAGGTGGAGTCGCGTTTTATATGGGGGATGTTAATTAAATAATTCACAAGCGAAAGCGAGAAAGGGAATCTATGGCGAGCGAAGACTCATTTGAGCCGAAGATCATTGCCTTTTGCTGCAACTGGTGCAGTTACGCAGGGGCTGATCTGGCAGGGAGCATGCGGCTAAAATACCCTGCCAACGTGCTGCCTATTCGGGTCATGTGCAGCGGGCGCGTCTCCCCCCACCATGTGCTGAAGGCCTTTCAAGAAGGGGCCGACGGCGTTCTCGTTACGGGATGACACATCGGTGACTGCCACTACCTGAGGGGCAATTACATCACTGCCAAGCGAGTCGCGGTGATGAGACAGCTCCTCGGGTTTGTGGGAATCTCGCCGGGTCGGTTGAGACTGGAATGGGTTTCGGGTTCTGAGGGCGCCAAGTTCGCTCAAATCATGGGCGAGTTTACGCAGCAGATTAGGGAATTGGGTCCCTCGCCCTTGAGGAAGGTTTGGTCATAGTTTTCAGGGGATGAGCCGTGGAGATCAATGTATCTAAGGTCGATGGAGTGATTGATTCCTTCGGTGGGGATTTGAGCCAATTGATAGGGATTCTGCAGGATATTCAGTCCCATTTCAACTACCTACCGAGAGAAGCCTTGGTGAGGGTGAGCGAGAAGCTGGAGATCCCGATAAGCCAGGTTTATAGTGTGGCGACGTTCTTCAAGGCTTTCAGCCTGAAGCCCCGTGGGCGTCACCAAATCAATGTCTGCCTGGGAACGGCCTGTCACGTAAGGGGAGGGCCGAGAATTCTTGGGAAGTTGGAGAGGGACCTTAAGGTCGAGGCCGGCGGAACTACGGAGGATCTTAGGTTCACCTTGGATAGCGTGAGATGCCTCGGTTGCTGCAGCTTGGGCCCGGTCGTAGTCATAGACAATGATACGTACGGAAGGTTGAATCAAGAAAAGGTCGCAAAGCTCTTAGACCAGTACGAATAGAAGGACAAGATGAAGGTCAAGACCAGAGAGGATTTAGACAAGCTGAGGCAGGAGGGCTTGAAATCCCTTTACCCGGATAAGCTTAAGATAACCGTTGGCATGGCAACGTGCGGCATTGCCACGGGCGCAAAAAGGGTTTTCGATGCCCTCGCAGACGAGGTTGAAAAGGGAAAATTCGACGTAGTGGTCTCTCAGACCGGCTGTATCGGTTACTGTCAGAGAGAACCCTTAGTAGATATCCTCGCTCCCGGAAGAGAACGGATCTACTACAAGGAGGTTACCCCTGAGAAGGCGGTTCAGCTCTTGGATGTATCTGTGGCGGGAGAGGCAAAGGAGGATTGGGCGCTGTTTCGCATGGGAGGGGAAGAGAACCTCATCGAGGAGAGGACC